>Ga0209604_1000139_pt1 | contig 68125 bp, 69 predicted proteins | sample AD_UKC097_MetaG_FD_184405 | JGI IMG/M metagenome (GOLD analysis project Ga0209604, IMG submission 184405) | Active sludge microbial communities of municipal wastewater-treating anaerobic digesters from USA - AD_UKC097_MetaG (SPAdes) (version 2) | ecosystem: Engineered > Bioreactor > Anaerobic >...
TCTGCCTCACGATCCTTCCCTTCATGATCTGCACGGGGATCGTCTACTCCGTCCTGTCCCTCTACATGAACATGATCGGCCTCACCAAGAGCCAGATCGGCTTCCTCTACACTTTCGGGGCCGTGGCGGGGGCCGCCGTGTCCCCATTCGTGGGATTCATGACGGACCGGGTCGGGAGAAAAAGGGTGCTCCTGTCGTCCATGGGTCTCTTTTCCCTCGTCTTTTTCGGGTATGCCCTGACGAAACGCTACGCGGTCCTCTTTCTCGTGCAGGCCGGGGAGGGTATTGCCTGGGCCGCCATGGGCGTCGCCGCCACGGCCCTCGTCGCCGACAGGGTATCCGCAATACACCGGGGGAAGGCCATGGGCATCTACAACATGACATGGAACCTCGGGTGGATCATCGGTCCGTCCCTGGGAGGCGTCCTGGCCGACCACGCCGGCTTTCACTTCATGTTTTTCCTGTGCGCCGGGGTGACCTTCCTGGGGCTGCTTTTCGGCGCCCTGTGCATCCCCGGCCGGCGGCCCCGGACGGAATGAAAGAATGACGGCTTCGTAAAGCCCATATGCTGCGTTCCCCTTCATCCCTCGTCCCTGCGGCGTACCGGAAGTACGCCTCAGGCCTCGTGATTCGGGCGCCTTGCCTTCGGAGCCTTTTCCTTTGCCGTTCGAAAAAGTGTCGATTTGGCCTTTTTACGACTTCATGAAAAAATGGTTTTCCCATCCGCATGCCTGTGATAGACGGATGGGAACGATCGGAGAGAGGAGGACCCCCATGAAACGCAACGGTCTGTATTTCGACGGTCCGGGCCCGGAGAACACCCGGGCGGCCCTGGAGGCGGTATCGGCCCGTCTGGAGAAAGGTGGGATCGATGCGGTGATCGTTCCTTCCTGCAGCGGAAGGACGGCCCTTGCGGCCCTGGAGGTGCTCGGCGCGAAGGCGCGGCTCGTCGTGGTGACCCATGTCGCCGGCTTCGACAAGCCCAACGTCCAGGAAATGCCTGAAGAAACGAGAAAGACCCTGGAAGGGAAGGGGGCCTCCGTGTTTACGGGCCAGCATGCCTTCGGGGGTGTGGGACGGGGGATCCGGAACCGGTTCGCCACGTATCAGGTGGACGAGATCATGGCCGGCACCCTGAGAACCTTCGGGCAGGGAACCAAGGTGGCCGTGGAGATCGCCCTCATGGCCGCCGACGCCGGGATGGTCCGCTCCGGGAAGGACTGCGTTTCCATGGGGGGAACGGAGGAAGGGGTGGACACGGCCCTGGTTGTCGCGCCGGCGAACAGCTTCCGGTTTTTCGATCTCAAGGTCCGGGAAGTGATCTGCAAACCCTTCCTATTCTGAGGAGGAGGCCATGGAATTCACGAGTAAGCACCTGGAACGGTACGCCGATGTTCTCCTTTGGGGGCTTTCCACGGCGAGGGACGGAAAATTCCGCAGGAACGACATCGTGCTCATCCGGTTCGACAGGCCGGCCCTGGAACTCATGGAGATTCTTTACGGGAAGCTCCTGGACCGGGGATGGAACGCCCTCGCCCGGATGGGACTCACGGCGACGATGGAGCGGAATTTCTATGACAAGGCCGGTCCGAAACAGCTCGTCTTCATCGCCCCGGGGGACCGGGAACTCATGGGGAACCTGAACGGGAGCATCTACCTCCACGCCCCCCAGTCCCTGACGCACCTGCGCCACGTGGACCCGAAACGAATCGGAAAATCCCTCGTGGCGAGGAAACCGCTCAGGGAAATCATGGAGCAGCGGGAGGAGCGGGGCGCGTTCGGATGGACCCTGTGCACCTTCCCAACGGAAAGCCTGGCGGAGCACGCGGGAATGACCGTCGGCGACTACACGGAGCAGATCGTGAAAGCCTGCTATCTCGACCGGGACGATCCGGTGGGGGAATGGAAGGAGGTTTACCGCAGGGTCTCTGGGATCAAGAAATGGCTGAACGGCCTCGAGGTCGAATCCTTCCGCGTCCGCTCCGCATCCATGGACCTGAAAATCACGCCGGGGAAAAAGAGGAAGTGGATCGGCATTTCGGGGCACAACATCCCGAGCTTCGAGATCTTCCTTTCACCCGACTGGCGGGGGACGGAGGGGACCTACTTTGCGAACCAGCCCTCCTACCGCAGCGGGAATTACGTGGAAGGGGTCCGGCTCACGTTCCGGGACGGGCAGGCGGTGGAGATCGAGGCGGAAAAGGGCGGGGATTTCGTGAAACAGCAGGCGGCCATGGACGGCGGGGCCTGCCGGATCGGGGAATTCTCCCTGACGGACCGGCGGTTTTCCCGGATCGACCGCTTCATGGCGGACACCCTGTTCGACGAGAACTACGGCGGGGAGTTCGGCAACTGCCACGTGGCCCTGGGTTCCTCCTATTCCGACACCTATGCCGGCGATCCCGCCGCGCTGACGAAGCGGATCAAGAAATCCCTGGGCTTCAATGATTCGGCCCTTCATTGGGACCTGGTGAACACGGAGAGAAAAACGGTGACGGCCCGCCTGAGATCGGGGAAGGAAATCGCCCTGTACGAAGACGGGGTCTTCGCGGTCCCCGGGGGAGGCCGTTCGTAGCGGCAGGCAAAGGGGGACGGCGAAAACCGCCCCCCGTCATATCAGCGGGGGCTGGTCCCTTTTCCGCGCGAAGCAGGTCTGGCAGATCGGTTTCTTGCGGAGCAGCCGTTCCAGCAGGTTTTCGAACACAAAGAGATGGATCGTCTCCTCCCGGGAATTGCCCGCAGGCCGGAGAGGAGCCTCCTCGCTGCTCTGTTCCATCTCGATCTTGTGGGAGAACCACTCGAGGGCGCTTTTCTCCTCCCCGGTCATGTCGCCCAGCTCGTCGAGCGTATGGACGAACCGGTCGCTGTCTTCCCCTTCCCGTTTTCCGCACTCCCTGCACCGGATCACCCCTTTGGGGAGGCGGCTTGTCAACAGTCGGCCCATGGATATTCCAATTGCCCTTTCCTTTTTCGGATTTTCATGAACCTAATATAATAACGGAATCGGACGATGCAAACTTTAATGCGTCGCAAGGCCGCACGCGACCCGCGTTTTCCGGCCGGATCCGCCTTGTTTCCGGGGACTCGGGCTTTCCCGTTTTTTTCAGAAACGAACCTGGGGGGCCGCCTTGGCCGCCTCGGGCACCTCGAAAAACGCTTGTTTTTCGAAACCGAAGAGCCCCGCAAGGAGGTTGGCGGGGAAACTCCGGATCTTCACGTTGTAAGCCCGGACCGCCTCGTTGTACCGCCGCCTTTCGACGGCGATCCGGTTTTCCGTCCCCGCGAGTTCGTCCTGGAGCCTCAGGAAATTTTCGTTGGATTTCAGCTCGGGGTACCGTTCCACAACCAGCAGAAGACGGCTTAAGGCCGAGGTGAGTTCGTTGTTCGCCTCGATCTTCTCCGGGACCGTCCGGGCGCCTCCCGCCTGTGCGCGGGCCTTGGTGACCTCGATGAAGACCGTCTGCTCCTGGGCGGCGAAGCCCTTCACCGTTTCCACCAGGTTGGGAATCAGGTCGTACCTCCGCTGGAGCTGGTTGTCCACCTGGGCCCAGGCGGCCTTCACCGCCTCGTCCAGGGTGACGAAGGCATTGTAGGTGCCCTTGAGGAACGAAAAGGAAGCCAGGACGATCAGGACGAGGACCGCCAGAACGATGAAAAACGCCTTCAGACCTTTGCTCATTGGGGAACCTCCTTGAATGCTTTATTCCCGGGACGGGTTCCCGGTGTGTCTCAGGGACACTGCAGTGTGTCCAAACGGATACAGAGGGCCTCGATTTCCTTCATATAGCCCATGAAGACCTCCCGCACGTTCTCCCCCGCCGGAAGTCCCTTCCCCTCCCGGATGTCGAGGCACCGGGAAAAGACCTCCCCCTTGAGGGAAAGGGCCTCCGCCGTCTTTTCCAGGATCTCCCGCTTTGTCGGCGGGATTTGGAGATCCTTCAGGAAGAGCAGGCCCTGGAACAGGGAAAGGAAGGCGGTGATGGATTCGCCCATCAGGTTCCGGAGGTCCTTCTCCCTTCCCTCCGAATCGAGAAAACCGGTTCGCAGCAGGATGAGCTTCCCCCTGAGGTCCCGCTCGCACTGGGAACGCACGTCCTCCTTGCGGAACGCGAGCCCCCCGAGGACGTCCCGGCCGGCGACGAGGACGTGGTGCCGCCGCATGGTCAGGAATTCCAGGGGAAAGACGTCCAGGGAGGAGCGGATTTCCTCCTCCGTCAGGAAGAGGGGAACGGCCAGGCGCTTTTTCCGCCAGGATTTCACCAGGGGAAGGGCCCTGTCGAGGAGGGCCGTCCCGGCGCCGGAAAGGACGGCGAGAAGATTGATGTCCGACTTTCCCGGCCGGTAGTCCCCCGTCGCCGCGCTTCCGTAAAGGACAAGCGATTCCAGGTGGTCTCCGAAGGCCTTGCTCAAATTTTCAAGGACTTCCGGCATCAGGGTTTCCAAAATGCCGCTTTTTTCCATGGCCGTCACCTCTCAGAAACTTCTTCCCGCGCCGCCGCCGCCGCTCATGCCGCCGCCGAACCCGCCGAAGCCGCCGCCGAACCCGCCGAAGCCCCCCCTGCGGGAGCCCCCGCCACCGCCGCTCAGCATCATCAGCAGGATGTAGGGCAGCATGGCCCGCCCCCGCCTCGTGCCGAGAAGGAGGAACAGGACGATGATGAGGAACAGGGAACCGAAGGGACTCGTTCTCCTTTCCTGCCTCGGCCTTTCCCCCGGGGCGGGAGCGAAGCCGCCGTCCCCGGCGACCACGGCCGCCACGGCCTTCATGCCGTTCAGGAGCCCCGGACCGTACTCCCCTTTTCTCAGGTAGGGGAGGACGTATCGGTCGAGAATGGATCCGGCGAGGCCGTCGGGGAGGACCCCCTCCAGGCCGTATCCCGTTTCGATGCGGACCCTTCGTTCCTTCACGGCGACAAAGAGGAGAGCCCCCCGGTCCTCTCCTTTTTTCCCGATGCCCCAGGACTCGAAAAGACGGTTGGCGTACTCGTCCGGGTCCCGCCCGTCCGTGGAGGCGACGGTGGCAACGACGATGGCGGCCCCCGTTTTCGCAAGGACCTGCGCGGCGAGCCGTTCCATGGCCTCCCTGTCGGAGAGGGGAATGACCCCGGCGAAATCGTTCACCGCCCCCATGGGGGAGGGCAGGGGTGTTTCCGCCCGGACGGGCGCGGTGAAGGCGGCGGACAGAAGGAAAGCCAGAAGATAAGCCGTAAGAAAAGCGCGGATTCCCGTCCGCGGAACCCGCCCGCGGCCGCAAGGCCTTTCGCCGCCGGTGGAGGAGTCCCCCTTCAAAGGGCCGTCTCCAGGGTCTGGGTGAGGGCGAAACATTCCATCGAGGCGCCTTGTTCCCCGATGATCCTTCTGCAGTCCCCCAGGATGTCCTCCAGGGCGTCGTCGCTCCGGTCCTGGTTGTGATGGAAAAGCCCCAGCTTCCCGACGCCGGCGGCGAGCGCGAGACGCAGGGCGTCCCGGTACGTGGAATGTCCCCATGTCCGGGTTTTCCCGTATTCCCGCTCGGTGAACTCGGCGTCGTGGATCAGGAAGTCCGCCCCCCGGGAGAATTCCACGTATTCCTCGAAGGCCCGCCCGCCGGGATGGATGTGGGACAGCTCGTTGTCCGTGAGGAAGACGAACTTTTTCCCGTCCTCCTCGAACCGGAAACCCAGACCCCCGTTCGGATGGCTGAGAGGGATGGCGTGGACGGTGACCGCTCCGATGGCGAAGGGGCGGTCGCAGTTTTCGCTGAAGTCGATCCGGGCCTTGATCTCGCTGAAATCCACGGGGAAATGGGGGGCCTTCATGACCCGGGAGATCATCTTCCGGAGGGAGTCCTGCGCGAAGGGACACCCGTGGAATGTGATCTCCGTCCGGTCGGTGTAGATGGGCTTGAAGAAGGGGAATCCCATGATGTGGTCCCAGTGGGCGTGGGTGAGAATCATGGAAAGATGCCCGGCCGGTTCCCCGATGAGGCGGTTTCCCAGGCGGCGGATTCCGGATCCCGCGTCGATGAGAATGATGTCGTTGCCGCCGCTTCGAATTTCGATGGAGGTCGTGTCCCCCCCGTACCGGAGGAATTCGGGACCCGACACGGGGATGGACCCCCGGGCGCCCCAGCAGCGGATCAGCATGCCGCCCTCCCGGGGGACGATACGGTTTTCTTCGAAATCTGCATCATGAAATCTTTATACGATTGAATCGACCGAAATGCAACGCCCGGCCGCGAAATTTCCGTTGCCTCGGACAGAAAAACCAGGGACACTTCTGAACCGGAAAAACGGGGACACTTCCCGTATTTTTCTCAAGAAAAATGCGGGAAGTGTCCCTGGTTTTTCGGTTAGTATCACCCGTTTTTGTTTTCATCTTGACAGGACGGGGAAAGTGATATAGAAGCTTTCGCTCGAACATATTGTGAATCCATGCATTTCATGAAGGAGGATTTCTTTGGCCGATCACAAGTCCGCGATCAAGAGGAACCGCCAGTCGGAGAAGAGAAGGATCCGGAACGGGTCCGTCAAGTCGCACGTGAGAACGAGAGTCAAGGCCGTTCTCGCCGCCGTCGAGGAAAAGGACGCGGCGCGGTCGCTGGAGTCGCTTCAGGCGGCAGTCGCCGTCATCGACAGGGCTTCGAGCAAGGGGGTTCTTCACAGGAACAACGCGGCGCGGAAGATTTCCCGGCTCACCAAGCGGGTGAACGCCCTCGCCGGGACCTCAAAATCCTGACGTCATCAGCCGGAAGGCTGCCTCCGCGAGATCCCGGGCCAGTTCCTGAAGAACCGCCCGGCGGCCGTTTTCGGTCAAGCGGGGGTCCGTCCGGATGACGTAGGTTTCCGTTCCCGCCATATTCCGATTCGACCACAGGACCGTTCCCGTCCTGCGGTCTTCCAGGGTCAACTCCACGGACAGACGGATGCGGTTTTCCAGGGCGTATCCCGTTTCCCTGTAGGAAACGGGATAGGTCTCGTAGGACCGGATTTCGCATTGGAGAAGGAGATCGGCGCTTTCGCGTCCCTCCGCGGTCTCGAACCGGTTTTCCCTGCGGATCTCCTCGATCAGGGCGTTCCGGAGAATGTTGCCCAGCGCCGGCTCTTCGGTCCTGTTGGGGAATGGGGGGACGAAAACGGACCGCAGGGACGGGTCGATGGCGCCTCCGTCCCCGGCGAACCGGTACCCGCATCCTCCGAGAAGAAGCGCCGCGGCGAGGAGCAGAAAAAACACCCGCCCCATTCCCCGCTCTCCGCTCCGCCGGGCCCCCTCGGAGAGAAGGGCATTCTCCTGTTTCAATACGCTACGATACGACAATGTTCACCAGTTTCCCGGGAACGGTGATCACCTTCCTCACCGTTTTGCCTTCCGTGAACCTCCGGGCCGATTCGTCCCGGAGAGCCCTCTCCCGGATGGATTCTTCCGGTTCGCCGGCGGCGGCCTGGATCCGGCTCCGGAGTTTTCCGTTGACCTGAATGACGATGGTGATCTCCTCGTCCCGGGCGGCTTCGGGATCGAAGGAAGGCCACGCCGTACCGGACAGCGGGACCGTTTTGCCCAGGATCTGCCACAGTTCCTCCGTCACGTGGGGGACGAAGGGATTGAGAAGGACCACCGTCGTCTCGACGGCCTCCCGGAGAATCCCCAGGGCCGTCAGGTCCTCCCCGGAGGGCCGGGGCGCCTGATAGACGGCGTTCACCAGTTCCATGACGGCGCTGATGGCCGTGTTGAAATGAAACCGCTGGTCGATGTCCTCGGTGACCTTCCGGATCGTCTGGTGGATTTTCCGCTTCAACGCCTTCCATTCTTCCGGCAGGCCGGCGAGGTCGCCGCCGGCGGGAATCTCCCGGGTCGGATCGGCGTAATCCATGACCATCCTCCAGACCCGGCCGATGAACCGGAATGCCCCCTCCACCCCCTGGTCGCTCCACTCCAGGTCCTTCTCCGGCGGCGACGCGAAAAGGCAGAAAAGCCGGGCCGTGTCGGCGCCGTACTCCCGGATCAGGTGATCGGGGTCCACCACGTTCTTCAGGGATTTGGACATCTTCTCCGTCTTCCCGATCTGGACGGGGCCGTCGCACTGGGTGCACTTCCCCTCCCGGACCTGGTCGGGGTAGAGGAACCCGTGCTTTCTGCATTTCATGGTTTCCTTGCACACCATGCCCTGGGTGAGAAGGTTGCGGAAGGGCTCGTCGAAGGAAAGGACCCCGAAGTCCCGGAGCATCTTCGTGTAGAAACGGGAGTACAGGAGGTGGAGAATGGCGTGTTCGATCCCCCCGATGTACTGGTCCACGGGCATCCAGTAGTTGACCTTTTCCTTGTCCAGTCCCGGTTTCCGGTCGAAACCGGCGCAGCAGAACCGGTCGAAGTACCACGAGGATTCGACGAACGTGTCCATGGTGTCCGTTTCCCGCCGCGCGGGGCCCCCGCAGCAGGGGCATTTCGTTTCCCTGAAGGCGCCGTTCTTCGCCAGGGGGGAGCCGCCCTCCCCGGTCAGTTCCACGTCCATGGGAAGGAGCACGGGAAGGTCGGACTCGGGGACGGTCACCGTTCCGCATTTGCCGCAGTACACGACGGGAATCGGGGCGCCCCAGTAGCGCTGCCTGGAGATTCCCCAGTCCCTGAGGCGGTACTGGATCGTCCTGCGGCCCCGGCCCAGGGACTCGAGGTGGTCCGCGATGGTGTCGAGGGCCTTCAAATTCTCCAGGCCGTCGAAAGGTCCCGAGTTGACGAGAATTCCCTCTTCCACGTAGGCTTCCGTCATGGTCGCCGCGTCGAGGGGCGCTTTCGGGTTGTCGATGACCACGATGAGGGGCAGGTCGTATTTCTTCGCGAATTCGAAGTCCCTCTGGTCGTGGGTGGGGACGGCCATGACGCAGCCCGTCCCGTATTCGGCGAGAACGAAGTTGGCGGCGTACACGGGCATTTTCCATCCCGTCACGGGATTGAGGCAGTAGGCGCCGAGGAAGGCCCCCTCCTTCTCGTAGGCGTCGGAGGTCCGGAGCAGCCGGTCCTGCCGGCCGACCTTTTCCACGAATTCCCGGACCTCCTTCTCGAAGGGCTTTCCCTTCGAGAGTTCCAGGACCAGCGGATGTTCGGCGGCGACGAGCATGAAGGTGGCCCCGAAGATCGTGTCCTGCCGGGTGGTGAAGACCCGGATGGTCTTCCCCGGGTCGTCGGCCATGGGAAAGTCGATTTCGCAGCCGTAACTCTTCCCGATCCAGTTCCGCTGCATGGTGAGGACCCGCTCGGGCCAGCCGGGCAGCCTGTCGCAGTATTCCAGGAGCTCGTCCACGTAGGCGGTGATCCGGAAGAACCATTGTTCCAGATGTTCCTGGTCCACCTCCGTTCCGCACCTCCAGCAGGCCCCGCCCTCCACCTGTTCGTTGGCGAGAACGGTCTTGCACTGGGGACACCAGTTCACGACGGACCCCTTCTTGTAGGCGAGGCCCTTCTCATACATCCACAGGAAGAAGAGCTGCTCCCACCGGTAGTATTCCGGCTCGCAGGTGGACACCTCCCGGTCCCAGTCGTAGCTGAAGCCCATCCGCTTCAGCTGCTGCTTCATGGCCGCGATGTTGTCGTTGGTCCACGTCGCCGGATGGATGCCCCGCTCGATGGCCGCGTTTTCGGCGGGCATGCCGAAGGCGTCCCACCCCATGGGGTGGAGGACGTTGAACCCCCGCATCTTCTTGTACCGCGCCACGACGTCGCCGATGGTGTAGTTCCGGACGTGTCCCATGTGGATCTTTCCCGAGGGGTAGGGGAACATCTCCAGGAGGTAGTATTTCTCCTTCCCCGGGTCTTCCGTGACGTGGAAGGTTTTTTCGTCTTCCCACAGTTTCTGCCACTTCTCTTCGATGGCGTGGGGGGTGTACTTCCGTTCCATGGCGGTTTCCCTCTCTCCCTCGACGGTTTCGCGAAAAGTTCCGGCGGCGTCGATGCCTTTCGCCCCCGCGACCCGGGACATGCGATCCGGCACGTCCCGGCCTCCGGGACGGGGCGCCCCGCCCCGGAATCTTCTTCCGCTTCCGTCCGACAAAAAATGTTTTTCAGACTTTTTACGGGTTCCTCCCCTGGTCACGCTTTCCCCTCCCCTGGGGGGGAATGTCCCGTTCATCGGGGGAATTACCACGGTTCCCCCGTTCTTTCAATGCTATTTTTTCCAGAATTCCGGCGTGAGCAGGACCATGATCGTGTAGATTTCGAGCCTCCCGGCGATCATGCAGAAGGAGAGGATCCACTTGGCCGGGCAGGGAAACCCGGCGTAGGTGGACGACGGGTTGGCGAGTCCGAAGGCGGGCCCCACGTTGGCGATGGTGGAGGCCGTGGCGGAGAAGGACGTGAGGGGATCGAGCCCGAGAAGGAGGAGCAGGACCGTGGCCGTCACGGTGAGGCCGAGGTAGAGGATGAAAAACCCCCAGACGCTGGCCATGGTCTCGGGGGCGACGATCTGTTTCCCCAGCTTCACGGCGGTGACGGCGTGGGGGTGGACGAGGCGGTAGAGTTCCACGGCGCTGTGTTTCAGAATGAGGAGGATCCGGAGGCACTTGATGCTCCCCCCGGTGGAACCCGCCGACCCTCCCACGAAGAAGAGGAGAAGGAGAAGGAACCGGGAAAGGCCGGGCCACCGCTCATAGTTGTCCGTGACGAATCCCGTCGTCGTCGTGATGGAAACCACCTGGAAGGCGGCGTAACGGAAACTGACCAGGATGCGGTCGAAGACGGTGTGCCACAGATCGTACGTGACCAGCAGCGTCCCCGCGAGAAGGACTCCGAGATAGAACCGGAGTTCGCTGTTCCGGAGGACGGTTTTGAAGTCCCCCAGGAGGAGGGAGTGGTGCAGGGTGAAGTTGACGCCTGCGACGATCATGAAGAGGGTGATCACCGTCTGGACGTAAGGGCTCTGGAAATAGGCGACGCTGGCGTCGTGGGTGGAAAAGCCGCCGGTGGCCATGGTGGTGAAGGTGTGGCACAGTGCCTCGAAGGGCTCGAGACCTCCGAAGAGGAGGAGGATGAATTCGGCGGTGGAGAGAATGACGTACACGATCCAGAGGGTCCGGGCCGTTTCCGTGATCCGCGGGGTGAGCTTGTCCTTCACGGGGCTCGGCATTTCCGCCTTGTAGAGCTGCATTCCCCCGACGCCGAGGAGGGGAAGGATGGCGATGGAGAGGATGATGATGCCCATCCCGCCCAGCCACTGGGTCATGGAGCGCCACAGCAGGATGCCGTGGGGCATGCCGTCGAGTCCGGTGAGAACGGTGGCCCCCGTGGTGGTGAACCCGGATGCGGACTCGAAGAAGGCGTCGGTGAAGCCCGGGAGGACCCCGGCGATCATGTAGGGGAGGCTGCCGGCGGCCGCCGCGAGAAACCACGCCGCCGCGACGATGAGAAACCCCTCCCGGTGGCTCAGCGTGATTTCCTCCGCCGACCGGGTCACGAAGTACAGGATCCCGCCGAAGGCGCACACGGCGAGGATGGCGATGCCGAAGGCTTCCACGTCCGGGTCCCCGCAGAAGAGGGACCAGGACAGGGGCAGGATCATCAGAAGTCCGATGAAGAACAGAAAGGCCCCGAGAATGGAGAGGATCTTTCCCGCTTTCATCCGAAGTAGTCGAGCTTGACGGTGAGAAATTTCTGCACCTGGGGGATGGCCGACCGGAGGGCGAAGAGAATGACCCGGTCCCCCGGAAGGATGACCGAATTCCCCCAGGGAATGATCACCTCGTCGTTTCTCAGGATGGTGCCGACGATGGCGCCCTTGGGAAAGCGGATTTCCTTGAGGGGCCTGTTGGTGATCTCCGACGTCTCGAGGGCGATGAACTCCACGGCCTCGGCCTTCTCGTCCCGAAGCGGGGTGGCCGAGAGGATCTTTCCCTTGCGGATGAAGTGGAGGATCTTGCCGATGGTGGACTGCCTCGGATTCATGACCCCGTCGATCCCCACGTAGGGGACGAGGTGGGTGTAGTCCACCCGGTTGATGAGGGAGATGGCCTTTTTCGCCCCGAGCTGCTTGGCCAGCAGCGAGCCGAGGATGTTGGCCTCCTCGTCGTTGGTGACGGCGATGAAGTAGTCCGCCTCCTGGATGTTCTCCTCCTTCAGGAGGTCCTGGCTCGTTCCGTCTCCGTGGAGGATCACCGCCTTGTCCAGCATGGAGGCGAGCGTGTCGCACCGGTCCTGCCTCTTCTCGATGATCTTCAGGAGGACGCCCTTCTTCTCCAGGATCTCCGACAGCATGAGGGCCGTCGATCCTCCTCCCATGATGAAGACGCGCTGGGGCGGGGCGACGTCCTTTCCGAAGAACTGGAGGATGTTGCGGACGTTCTTCGACTCGGAAAGGACGAAGAGGTAGTCGTTCTCCCGGATGATCGTCTTCCCCGTGGGCACGATGGGTTCCGTGTTCCTGGTGATGGAGGCGATGAGGAAATCCGCGGTGCCGCAGACATTCTTCACGTCCCGCAGCTCCTTGCCCACCGCCTCGCAGCGCCCGTCGACGAAGAAGGCGGCGAGCTTGATCCGCCCCTCGGCGAAGTCGATGATTTCCGATGCCCCGGGATATTCCATGAGGTTGATGATGTTCGCCACCGCCTCCCTTTCGGGATTGATGCACAGGTCGATGCCGAGGTGGTTCCTGTCGAAGATCTTCGAGTCCCGGTTGAGGTCGGGGTTCCGGATGCGGGCGATCTTGAGGATCGATCTGGACTGCACCGCCGCGAGGAGGCAGGCGACGATATTCGTCTCGTCGCTGTCCGTCACGGCGACGATCATGTCCGACTGGTCGAGCCGGGCCTTTTTCAGGATTTCGGGGCTGCTTCCGCTTCCGTGGAGGGTCTGGACGTCGATGTTCTCCGATACGTTCTTGAGACGCTCCTCGTTCCGGTCGATAATGACGACGTCGCTGCCCTCCTTGGACAGGATGTCGGAGATGTTGTATCCCACTTCCCCGGCGCCGATGACGATGATTCTCATGACCGGTCCTTCCTTCGTCAGTGATGAATGCGGACCCCGGGCTCCGATTTCGAAGTGACCTTCAACTGGTAGAGGCCGAGAAGGATTTCGTCGCGGAGATCCTCAGGGTCGACGATGCAGGTGATGTCCGGGTGGGAGGGGGCGCCGTCCCGGAAAAAAGGTTCGACCATTCCTGAAAAGGCTGTGGCCGTCATTTCGGAAACGGGAAAGGGGAAGGGGGGCCTCCCCGTGATGTGGCAGGCAAAGCGGCGGACTCCCGCCGCCGAAACGGTCATTCCCATGTTCCGCCCCAGCCCCCGCATCCGTTCCCGGGTCAGATCCCGGCGGCTTCCCATGCCGAAGAGGAACAGTTTTCCGCATCCGATCCGGTAGGGGGTGATGAGCGTCCGCTCCTCGTATGCCCCTGAAATCAGACCGCCCGCCATGTGGCGGGAGATGAGGCCGTTCATCCTCCAGTCCACCCTCCCGCAGAATCCCCCCGGGGGCCTCTCGTCGGAATAGAGAAGGATGGCGAGTCCCTCGTGGTCGAGCGCGTCAACCGATTCCGATGATATCCTGATGTCCATGGTCATCCTGGAGGTTGCCGAAGAGGGCGTCGAGAATCCCGTTGATGAAGGATCCCGAGTTCTCCGTTCCGAATTCCTTTCCCAGGTCGATGGCCTCGTTGATGGCGACCTTGGGCGGGATGTCGCGACAGTAGAGAAGTTCGAAGACGGCCATCCTCAGGATGTTCCGGTCCACGATGGCCATTCTTTCCATGGACCAGTTCGAGGAAACCCCCCGGATGCGGCCGTCGATGTCGGCCAGGTGCTCGTAGGTCCCCTCGATGAGCCGCGTGCAGAACGGCCGCGCGTATTCCGGCGCGTCGAAATTCCGCCAGAAGAGGTCCAAGGCCTCCTCCGGGGAACCCCCCGTGACGTCCATCTGGTAAAGAACCTGAAGGGCGATCTCTCTCGCCTTCCGTCTTCGTCCCATGCCCTTTTCCGTTTCGCTACAGGAGCTTGAACAGGCTGGCCATCTCGATGGCGGACAGGGCGGCGTCCCAACCCTTGTTCCCCGCCTTGGTCCCCGCCCGTTCGATGGCCTGTTCGATCGTGTCGGCGGTGATCACGCCGAAGGCGACGGGCACCCCCGTTTCCAGGGAAACGGCTGCGATCCCCTTGGTGACCTCGGCGCTGATGTAGTCGAAATGGGGCGTCGCCCCGCGAATCACCGCCCCGAGGCAGATGATCGCGTCGAAACGGCCGTTTCCGATGATCCTTTTCGCCGTCATGGGAATTTCGAAGGCCCCGGGCACCTTGAAGATCTCGATGTCCTTGTCCTCCGCGCCCGCCCGCTTCAGGGCGTCCAGGGCGCCCTCGACCAGCCTTCCGCAGATGAAGTCGTTGAAGCGGCTCGCCACGATGCCGAACTTCAGCCCCTTGGCAATGATCTTTCCTTCCGTCACCTTCGCCATGTCCCGGTCCTTTCCCTTCCCGTCTTTCCGGGGTCCCCTGCGGGAACCCGCGGCCTGTCCCGTTCCTCAGATGTTCAGAAGATGCCCCATCTTCTCCTTCTTCGTCGTCAGGTAGTGCACGTTTTCCCGGGTCGGAGGGATTTCGATGGGAACCCGGTCCACGATGGTGACGCCGTATCCTTCGAGACCGACGATCTTTTTCGGGTTGTTCGTCATGAGGCGCATTTTCCGGACGCCCACGTCGACGAGGATCTGGGCCCCGATCCCGTAATCGCGGAGGTCCTCCTTGAAGCCCAGCTGGATATTGGCTTCCACCGTGTCCAGGCCGTTTTCCTGGAGGTTGTAGGCCTTGATCTTGTTGGCGAGCCCGATCCCCCGGCCTTCCTGGTGCATGTAGACGATGACGCCCTTCCCCTCCTTCTCCACCATCTTCATGGCTGTCTGGAGCTGTTTGCCGCAATCGCAGCGGTCGGACCCGAAAACATCTCCGGTGAGACATTCCGAGTGGACCCTGACGAGGACCTCGTCATCCGGCTGGATGTCCCCCTTGACGAGGGCCACGTGCTTCATATGGTCCACGTCGTTGTCGTAAACGATGATCCGGAAGGTCCCGCCGTAGCAGGTGGGGAGGGTGGCCTCCGCCGACCGCCGGACCAGCATCTCGTTCTGCATGCGGAACTGGATCACGTCGGCGATGGTGCAGATCTTGAGGTCGTGTTCCCGGGCGAAGATCTCGAGATCGGGCATCCGCGCCATGGTCCCGTCGTCCTTCATGACCTCGCAGATCACCCCGGCGGGCTTGAGCCCGGCGAGCCTCGCCAGGTCCACGGAACCCTCCGTCTGTCCGGTCCGCACCAGGACCCCGCCCTTGCGGGCCCGGATGGGAAACACGTGTCCCGGGCTGACCAGGTCGTCGGAGGTGCTCCCGTCGGCCACGGCCACCTGGATGGTGGTCGCCCGGTCGGCGGCGGAGATCCCCGTGGTGACCCCCTTCCTTGCCTCGATGGAAACGGTGAAGGCCGTCCCGAAGCGGGACTGGTTCTTCCGCACCATGAGGGGGAGTTCCAGCCGTTCCGCCATTTCATCGTCCAGGGAAAGGCAGATCAGGCCCCGGCCGTGCTTTGCCATGAAATTGATCGATTCGGGCGTGGTGAACTGTGCGGCCATGCACAGGTCGCCCTCGTTTTCCCGGTCCTCGTCATCCACAAGAACGATCATCCTGCCATTCCGGATGTCCTCGATGGCTTCTTCGACTTTGCATACGGGCATGAACGATTCCTCTTCTTCTTTATTTCGGGGCGGACCCGCAAAAGATCCGCCGGGAGGGTCTCACTGCGGGATGTATCCGTGCTTTTTCAGAAAATCCTCATCCAGCCGGCCGTCCCGCCGGAGCAGTTTTTCGATGTATTTTCCAAGGATGTCCGTTTCGATGTTTACCCGGTCTCCCGTTTTCCTCCATCGGAGGGTCGTGTTTTCCGCCGTGTGGGGGATGATATTAACATAAAACCGGGTTTTTTCACACCGGTTTACGGTGAGGCTGATTCCGTCCACGGCGATGGAACCTTTTTCGACGATGTACCGGGAAAGGGAGTGGGAACCCTCGAAGCCGAAAAGGATGGAACCGGAACGGGTCGTTTTTTCGATGATCCCGGCGGTCTCGTCCACGTGGCCGAGGACGAAATGGCCGCCGAGGAAGGAGTCGGGACGGAGGGCCTTCTCGAGATTGACCGGCTCCCCGGCGGCAAGGCTTTTCAGGGTCGTCCGGGACAGCGTCTCCGCGGACACGTCGGCGGTGAACCCCCGGGGCCCCTTCACGGTGACGGTGAGACACACGCCGGAGACGGCGATGCTGTCCCCCGGGGTCACGTCCGTCATGTCCATGGGCGTTTCGATCTCCAGGATTCCGTCGAGGCCCTGTTTCCTCATTCCCCTGACCTTGCCCATGGACTGGATGATCCCGGTGAACATGATCCCCCTCACTTCCCCTTCCGTTCCTTCTGCTTCAGAAAGGCGGAGAGTTCCTCGAAGAAGTCCCCGGCATCCTTGAACTGGCGGTAGACCGAGGCGAACCGGACATAGGCCACCTCGTCGAGGCGGTGAAGCTCCTCCATGACCTTCTCGCCGATTTCCGATGTCGAGATCTCCTTCTGCTGGGTGTCCTGGCAGGCCTGCTCGATCCGGTCCACGATCCCGTCGATCCGGTCCATGCTGATCGGCCTTTTTTCACAAGCCTTCTTGATCCCCGCGAGGATCTTGTCCCGCTCGAAAGACTCCCGCCGCCCGTCCTTCTTGACGACGACGGGCAGGACCTCCTCCACGTACTCGTAAGTGGTGAAACGCTTTCCGCAGGAAAGGCACTCCCTTCTTCTCCGGATGGCGTTTCCCTCCTTGCTGATCCGGGAATCGATGACCTTGTTTTCACCGTTGCTGCAGAATGGGCACTTCATAGCTTTTTTACGAAGACCCCGGCCTCCGTGAGGATTTCCCGGGACAGCCCGTCGCTGTACCCGTCCCGGAAGACGACGCCGGAAATGCCTGAATTGATGATCATTTTGGAGCAGATGATGCAGGGATGGCTCGTGCAGTACAAGGTGGCCCCCCGGATGCTCACCCCGTGGAGGGCCGCCTGGATGATGGCGTTCTGTTCGGCGTGCAGGCCCCTGCACAGCTCGTGCCGTTCGCCCGAGGGGACCGCGAGCTTTTCCCGGAGACAGCCGATCTCCAGGCAGTGGCGGAGCCCCGAGGGCGCCCCGTTGTATCCCGTCGAGAGGATCCGCTTGTCCCTGACGAAAACGGCCCCCACCTTCCTCCGGAGGCAGGTGGAACGCCGGGAGACGAGTTCGACGATATCCATGAAGTATCGTTCCCAGCTCGGCCGCCCGGACGGGGCGGGGAAAGGGATTTCGTCCAAGGAACTCTCCCTTCAGGGCCTGTTGACGGCCTCCTGGCGGCGGATCCGCTCCGCGTAAAGCGGGAATCGTTCGCACAACCGGGCCACTTCGTTGCGGATTTCCTCGATCCGATCCTCGTTCTCGATGTTGTGGATCACGTCGGTGATCCACCCCCCGATGATCTTCATCTCCTTCTCTCCCATGCCCCGCGTGGTGAGCGCCGGCGTTCCGATCCGGATGCCGCTCGTCACCTGGGGACCCCGGGTGTCGAAGGGGATGCCGTTCTTGTTGACGGTGATCCCCGCCCGGTCGAGGGCCTCCTGGGCATCCTTGCCGGTGACGCCCGTTTCCGAGAGGTCCACGAGCATGAGGTGGTTGTCCGTTCCGCCGGACACGAGGCGGAATCCGCGGCGCACCAGTTCCTCCGCCAGGGCCTTCGCGTTTTTCACGATCTGCTCCTGGTAGGTGCTGAACTCGGGGGAGAGGGCTTCCTTGAGGGCCACCGCCTTCGCCGCGATGACGTGCATGAGGGGCCCCCCCTGGCTTCCCGGGAAGACCCGGCTGTCCAGGGTTTTCGCGTAGGATTCCTTGCACAGGATCATTCCGCCCCGGGGGCCCCGGAGCGTCTTGTGGGTGGTCGTCGTGACGAACTCGCAGACGGGAACGGGGGAGGGGTGGAGCCCGGTGGCGACGAGCCCGGCGATGTGGGCGATGTCCGCCATGATCACCGCGCCCGTCCGGTCCGCGATGTCCCGGAACGCCTTGAAATCGATGGTCCTCGGATAGGCGCTGGCCCCGACGACGATCATTTTCGGCTTGTGTTCCCTGGCCTGGGATTCCACCTCGTCGAAATCGATCCGTTCCGTCTTCCGGTCCACGCCGTAGGAAACCACGTTGTAGAGGCGGCCGGAGAAGTTGGCGGGGCTCCCGTGGGAGAGGTGCCCGCCGTGGGACAGGTTCATCCCCAGGACCGTGTCTCCCGGCTGGAGCGTTGCGAAGTAGACGGCCATGTTCGCCTGGGTCCCCGAATGGGGCTGGACGTTGGCGTGCTCGCAACGGAAGAGCCGCTTCGCCCGTTCCCGGGCGAGGGACTCGGCGATGTCCACGAACTCGCACCCTCCGTAGTACCGTTTGTCCGGGTATCCCTCGGCGTACTTGTTCGTCATGACGGAACCCTGGGCCTCCAGGACCGCTTCGCTGACAAAATTCTCCGAGGCGATCATCTCGAGCTTTCCTTCCTGCCGTTTCGTTTCAAGAAGAATGGCCCTGGCGATTTCGGGATCGGTTTTCAAAAGATGGGACATGTCGTATCCTCCTGCGTCATGATTTCTCCGGAGATGCCCTTCGGACGTTCCTGGGGAACCCGCTGCGGGACGGAGCCCCTCTCACTCCGGTCCCTTTTCGGGGGAAAAAAAGTAACTCTTTTCCATTTCCCTGATTTTGTCAAGTCTTCGTTTGTGCCGGTTCCCCTCGAAGGGGGTTTCCAGCCAGGTCCGCACGATCTTCCGGGCCTCGTCCTTTCCCGTTTTCCGGCCCGCCAGGGCCAGCACGTTCGTGTCGTTGTGGGCCCTGCCCAGCCGGGCCGTCTCCTCGTCCAGGGCGGCGACGGCCCGGATTCCCGGAACCTTGTTGGCCGCGATGGCCATGCCCGTTCCCGTTCCGCACACGAGAATGCCCCGGTCGTGGGTGCCGCCGGCGACCGCCCGGGCCACCCGCCATGCGTAGTCGGGATAGTCCACCGGCGTTTCGCCGTCCGTTCCCACGTCGGTCACGGTGTGCCCCTCCCGCCTGAGAAAGGCGGCGACCTCCTCCTTCAGGGGGAATCCCGCATGGTCCGATCCGATGATGATCCGCATGTCCCTATCCTTCGAATTTTCTGAATGCCAGGACGGCGTTCACCCCTCCGAAACCGAAGCTGCTGGAGAGGGCGGCCCGGACGTCCCGTTTTCTGGATGCGTGGGGAACGAAATCGAGGCGGCATTCCTTTTCCGGCCGCTCCAGGTTGATCGTGGGCGGCACGACGGACCCGGCGACGGCAAGGACGGTGAAGACCGACTCCACGCCGCCCGCCGCTCCGAGAAGATGCCCCGTCATGGATTTGGTGGAACTCACGGCGAGGTCCTCCCTGTCGCCGAAAACCTTGAGGATGGCCTCCACTTCGTACAGGTCGTTCAGGGGGGTGGAAGTCCCGTGGGCATTGATGTAATCGATGTCCGCGGGAAGAAGGCGGGCGTCCCGCAGCGCGAGTTCCATGGCGCGGACGGCCCCGTGGTGCCCCGGCGGGGGGGCGGCGATGTGGAACGCGTCGCTCGTCGTGGCGTACCCGGCGATCTCGGCGTAGATCCGGGCCCGCCGGTCCAGCGCGCGGGAGAGTTCCTCGAGGACGAGAACCCCCGCCCCTTCGCCGATGACGAAGCCGTCCCGGTCCCGGTCGAAGGGACGGCTGGCCTTTTCGGGTTCGTCGTTTCGCGTGGACAGCGCCCTCATGGCGTTGAACCCCGCCACCGTGAGCGGGCAGACGGCGGCCTCCGACCCGCCGGCGATCATGACGTCGGCGTACCCGTCCGCAATCGCCCGGAACGCATCCCCGACGGCGTTGCTTCCCGACGCGCAGGCCGTGACGGTGCAGCTGATGGGGCCCCGGGCCCCGTGCCGGATGGCCACCTGCCCGGCGGCCAGGTTCGGCAGAACCGCCGGGATGGTGAAGGGGGAAATCCTTTTCGGGCCGCCGGAGAGGAGGGTCTCCTTTTCCTTTTCCGTGGTGGAGAGTCCTCCGATGCCCGTTCCGATGATCACCCCCGTGCGGTCTCCCAGGTCCTCCGGATGGTCGAGGCCGGCGTCGGCGACGGCCATGTCCGCCGAGGCCAGGGCGTAGAGGATGAAAAGGTCGATTCTCCGGAGTTCCTTGGCGTTGACGAAGGCAAGGGCGTCGAAGTCCCTGACCTCCCCGGCGATCCGGGTTTTGAACTCGGACGCGTCGAACCGGGTGATCGGCCCGATTCCGGACTTTCCGGAACGGGCGGCCTCCCAGGAATCCAGGACGGAGTTTCCCAGGGGGTTCACGGTGCCGAGCCCGGTGACGACGACTCTTTTCTTCCCTGGATCCATGAGGTTACTGGGAGAGGCGTTTCTTGATGTAATCCACGGCGTCCTGGATCGTCCGGATTTTCATGAGTTCCTCATCGGAGATTTCGATGCCGAAATGGTCTTCCATGGCCATGACGAGTTCCACGAGGTCAAGGGAATCGGCGCCGAGATCGTCGATGAACGATGCCTCGAGCACGCATTCCTCCTCCGTGACGTTCAACTGCTCCACGATGATTTTTCTCACCTGTTCTTCAACGGTCATGAAAATCCTCCTTGGTTCATTTCCTGTGAATGCTCCGGCATCGCTTCCGTATCCGTCCGCCGGAACGGTTACATGTATAATCCGCCATTGACGTGGATGATCTGGCCCGTGATGTAGGAGGCCTCCTCGGTGGCGAGGAAGGCGACCGCCGCGGCCACGTCATCCGGGTTTCCCGGCCTTCCCAGGGGAATCCTCTGAAGGATTTTCCGCCTGCTTGCCTCGGAAAGGGATGCCGTCATGTCCGATTCGACGAAGCCGGGACTCACGGCGTTGACGGTGATGTTTCTGGGACCGAGTTCCTGGGCCAGGGACCGGGTGAAGCCGAGGATGCCCGACTTCGATGCGCTGTAGATGGATTGACCTGTATTCCCGGCGTCGGCCACGACGGAGGTGATGTTGACGATCCGTCCCCGCCGGTTTTTCATCATTTCGCGGATGACGGCGCGACAACAGTTGAAAACGCCTTTCATGTTGGTGTCGATCGTTTCATCCCACTGGGTTTCCCCGGCGCGGACGAGAAGCCCGTCGCGGGAGCGTGCCGCGTTGTTGACAAGGATGTCGACGGGTCCCCTGGCGGCTACGAGTTTCGCGATGGATGCCTGGACACCGTCGAAATCGGACACGTCGAACGGGGCGAGGGCTCCCTGCCCGCCTTCGCTCCGGAGGAGCCGCAGCGTTTCCGCCGCCGCCGCCCCGTTGCTGAGGTAGTTGATCCAGACGAAACACCCCATGCGGGAGAGCCGGAGCGCAATGGCCCGTCCGATTCCCCGGGACCCTCCCGTGACCAGTGCGATTTTTTCAATTCGATCCATGGCCGCTCAGGACCCCTCCAGGAGGGCCGCCGTCTTTTCGAGGCTGGCCTGGTCTTCCACGTTCGCGACCCGGAGATTCCGGTCGATCCGCCGGATGAGGCCGGAGAGCACTTTTTTGGGACCGGTTTCCACAACGGTCCCTATTCCCATGGCGGCCATCCGTTCCACCGTTTCCTGCCAGCGCACGGGCGTGTGAATCTGCCGGACCAGGAGATCGCGGGCCGAGTCCCGTTTGTGCAGGGCCTGGGGGTCGCTGTTGGGGATGACGGGAATGGAACAGTCCCCGATCCTGACGCCCGACAGGACCTCCCGGAACCGCTCCGCCGCTTCCCGGAGGAGGGAAGAGTGACAAGGGACGCTGATGGGAAGCCGGACGGCCATTCCCCCTCCTTTGCTCCTGGCCTCCCGGATCAGCCGGTCGACGGCCCCCGCGTGGCCGGAAACGACGTACTGTCCCGGCGCGTTGAAACTCGTCAGCTCCACGATCCCCTCGCCCTCCGGCGAGGGATCGCGGCAGATCGTCTCGATCGTCTCCCGTTCCACGCCCATGAGGGCCGCCATGGCGCCGGTTCCGGGGGGGACCGCTTCCTGCTGGAGCGTCCCCCGGATCTGCACGAGCCTCAGGGCGTCGGAAAAATCGATCGCTCCGGCGGCGCACAGGGCACCGTATTCCCCGAGGCTGTGGCCCGCGAGGACGGCCGGGGCGATCCCCGTCCTGCTTTTCAGAACCCGGTAAGCGGCGAGGCCCACCGTAAGGATCGTCGTCTGGGTGTGGGCGGTGAGGTCGAGTTTTTCCCGGGGTCCCTCCAGGCACAGGACACCCATGTCGAACCCCAGGGCGTCAGAGGCCTCCTCGAAGGTCTCCCTGCCTTCCCGGAAAAGAAGAAAGATGTCCCGGCCCATCCCAACATACTGGGAACCCTGGCCGGGGAATACCACGCCCACGTTGTCCATGAATCGCGGATGTTCCGATTCAGGCTGTCTTTTTCAGATCGATGACTTCCCTTCCCTTGTAGGTGCCGCAGTTGGGGCACGCCCGGTGGGGCATCTTGGGCTCGTTGCACTGCGGGCATATCGAAGTGGCGGGCGGCGTGAGAAAGTCGTGGGCCCTCCGCATGTTTCTTCTGGATTTGGAATGTCTCTTGACTGGATTTGCCATGGAGATTACCTCTTTTGCTTCTTGATGGGATAGCCCCTCAAAAGGGCAAAGGGGCTCGATTTCGTCTTTTCTTTATGGCCGCAATCTGCCACATTTAGATCAATTCCGCAATAGGGGCAAAGCCCCCGGCACTCTTCCCCGCACAGGGGTTTCATGGGAATCTCGAGAACGATCTGTTCCGCCACGACTTCCCCGAGGTCGATGACGTCCTCGTAGTAGCCGATTCCCACGTCCTCTTCGGTGACTTCCGTGTCCGCCTCCCGGGGCATCCTTTCCGCGGGGAGATAGGCGTATCGGAAGTCGGTTTGCAGATCCTTCGTCAGGGGTTTCAGGCACCGGCAGCAGGTGAGCCCGATCCGCGCTTCCAGGCGGCCCTCCACGGTGATGGTCCGGCCCAGCCTGGCGAGGCTGAAGCGGACCTTGATACCGTCGACGGTAAAATCCCTTTCATCGGGATCCCCGAGGGTTTCCGAGAACCAGTCCCCCGTCTTCTCGTATTCCAGACGGACCCCTTCGGGGGAAATGCTCTGGACCTGAATTCTCACGGAAAACTCCCATGATCGAAGTCACAAAGTGAGAAAACTAATTACAAATCCATAAAATTGTCAAGAGAATTTTCACCGCCCGGCCGCCGTTCTTGACAATTGACCGGGATTGTGCGACGAATCTCTCCTTGGTTCAGTGGTCCGGCGGAAGGCTTCCGCCGGATTCGCTGAAAAGGAAACGAGAAGGATAAAACGGTATGACGGAAGAACAAGGGGTAAGAACGCGGTTCGCCCCATCCCCGACGGGATATCTCCATATCGGCGGGGCAAGGACGGCCCTTTTCAACTGGCTTTTCGCACGGCACACGGGCGGAAAATTCATCCTTCGGGTCGAGGACACGGACCAGCAGCGGTCCACCGAGGAATCGACCCGGGCCATCCTGGACGCAATGACCTGGCTCGGGCTGGACTGGGACGAGGGTCCCTTTTTCCAGGCGGAACGCGTGGAAATCCATCGGGAAAAGATCCGGCGGCTGGTCCGGGAAGGCAAGGCCTACCACTGCACCTGCTCCCAGGAGGTGCTGGAGGAAAAAAGGAAGAAGGCCCTTGCCGAGGGGCGGAAGCCCAAGTACGACGGCACCTGCAGGGACAAGGGCCTGAAGGAGTCGGAAGGTTCGGTCGTCCGGTTCAGGACGCCGGACGTGGGCGTCACCGTCGTGGACGATCTGATCAAGGGAACGGTCCGGTTCGAGAACGAGGAACTGGACGACCTGGTCATCCAGAGAGGCGACCGGTATCCCACGTACAATTTCGCCGTCGTCGTGGATGACGCCGAGATGGGGATCACCCACGTCATCCGGGGGGACGACCATCTGAACAACACGCCCCGGCAGATCGTGATTTACGAGGCCCTGGGGTACAAGGTCCCCCGGTTCGCCCACGTTCCCATGATCCTGGGTTCCGACAAGACCCGTCTCAGCAAACGCCACGGGGCGACCTCCGTCATGGCCTATTTCGACATGGGGTATCTCCCCGAGGCCCTGGTGAACTACCTGGTCCGCCTCGGCTGGTCTTACGGTGACCAGGAGATCTTCTCCGCCGAGGAGATGATCCGGTGCTTCACCCTCGATTCCGTCGGGAAATCCGCCGCCGTGTTCAATCCGGACAAGCTCCTGTGGCTGAACCAGCATTACCTCCGGGAGTCCGATCCTGGACGGATCGCGAAGATGGTGAAGCCTTTCTTCCTGAAGGCGGGTATCGATGCGAGGGACGGGGCCTTTCTCGAGCGGGTCGCAGGCGACCTGAAATCCCGGTCGAAAACCCTGGCCGATCTCGCCGAGGCGGGCGCCTTCTATTTCCAGGACGCCGTTTCCTATGACGAAGGCGCGGCGAAGAAGTTCCTCACGGCCGACGTGGCCGGCCCCCTGGAGGAGATCGCGCGCCTGATCCCCTCCCTTGCCGACTTCACGAAAGAGGGGATCGAGGTCTTTCTGCGGAAGATCGCCGACGAACGGCAGATCAAGCTGAAGGTCATCGCCCAGCCGCTCCGGGTGGCCCTCACCGGGAAGACGGTGAGCCCCGGCATCGACGAGGTCATGATCACCCTCGGGAAGGACCGGGTGGCGAAGCGGATCGCCGACGCCATCCGTTTTATCCGCGGAGGATGACAAATTGACGAACTCGTAAAAAAGCCGAATCAACACTTTTTCGAACGGCAAAGGAAAAAGCTCGGCAGGCAAGGCGCCCGAATCCCGAGGACTGAGGCGTACTTAGGGTACTCCGCAGGGACGAGGGAAGAAGGGCAACGCAGCATATGGACTTTTTAGGAAGCCGTCACAAATTGACGAACTCGTAAAAAGGCCGATTCAACACTTTTTCGAACGGCAAAGTAAAAAGCTCCATAGGCAAGGCGCCCGAATCCCGACGAATGAGACGTACTCATGGTACGTCGCAGTGAGGAGGGAAGAAGGGCAACACAGCATATGGGCTTTTTACGAAGCCGTCACAAATTGACGAACTCGTAAAAAGGCCGATTCAACACTTTTTCGAACGGCAAAGTAAAAAGCTCCATAGGCAAGGCGCCCGAATCCCGACGAATGAGACGTACTCATGGTACGTTGCAGTGAGGAGGGAAGAAGGGCAACACAGCATATGGGCTTTTTACGAAGCCGTCACAAATTAATTCTTGACTTTTCCCGGTAGATCCTTTAATTCGGGTTCTCTTGAAAATGCTGGGGGATCGTCTAGCGGTAGGACTCAGGACTCTGGATTCTGCTACCCAGGTTCGAATCCTGGTCCCCCAGCCATGGTCCCATCGTCTAGCGGTTAGGACGCGGGCCTCTCACGCCTGAAACCGGAGTTCAATTCTCCGTGGGACCACCAGATCGTTCAAACGGGTTGTCGAGCCGGTCGAAAACCCGTTTTTCTTTTTTCTCCTCCCCTCTATTGCAGGAATCGCCGCGAGACCGCTTCCCGCGATAAAAAAAAGCGTTTATCCCCCTTCCCGCCGCCCGGCGCATCAGGGCCGGTTCCTTCCCCGCCGGGAAACAGGGGCGGACCCCTTCACGCGGGGCCCGTCCTTCGATTTCGCTGACGGAGGCCTTCCCGCTACGGTTCGTAGAGGATGGGCGGCCCGAGCGCGGAAAAGCTGAAATTGTAGAAGATGTTGTGCCCGTTGTAGTCGAGAACCCGAAGGTCGTCCGTCTGGTCGAGATCGCCGAGGATGATGTCGAACTGGGTCCTGTACCTCGCCTTGACCGCGTCCACGGGAATCTCGTAGGCGATGAACTTCTTGATTCCCTTCATGGCCAGTTTCTCCACAAATGCCGGGTTCGTCATCGACTCGTAGGATGTGAGGATGAGAATGGGGCCGGTTCCGGTAAAAATCACACCCGCTTTCATGGTCTTTCCCTCCTTTCCCTGGAAAGAGAGGATTTACCGGGTGGGTCCCCGTCCCCTCTCGTCGGGCGGGGACACAAAGCCTCCAGGAGTTCCGTTCCGGAACCCCTCCTGTTGAAGAACCTGTTACCTGATTTCAGTATAGGATCGGTTTCGATTTCTGTCAATGCGGGCGCGGCGCGGTCCGGACCGGCTGATCAGCCGTCGGAATGCAGCGTCTCGAGCCGCCTGCGCCAGATTCTCCGGAGACGGAGGGAGTTGCTCACCACGGAGACCGAACTCAAGGCCATGGCCCCCGCGGCGACCATGGGGTTGAGAAAGACGCCGAAGAACGGATAGAGGATCCCCGCGGCGACGGGAATCCCCATGGTGTTGTAGAAGAACGCCCAGAAGAGGTTCTGGCGGATCACCCGGAGGGTGAGGGAGGAGAGGGCGATGGTTTCCGGGACCAGGGTCAGGTCGTTGCGCATGAGGACGACGTCCCCCGTCTCGATGGCCACGTCCGTGCCGGAACCGACGGCGATCCCGAGATCGGCCGCCGCGAGGGCCGGGGCGTCGTTGATGCCGTCCCCGACCATGGCCACCGTTTTCCCCTCTTCCTTCAGCCGGGCCACTTCCTCGGCCTTGTTTCCCGGGAGGACTTCCGAGAGGACGCGGTCCATCCCCAGGGCCTTGCCGACCGCCGCCGCCGTTTTCCCGTTGTCGCCGGTGATCATGGCAAGTTCCAGTCCCATTTTCCGAAGACGCCCGAGCGCCTCCCGGGCGGACGCCCTGGGGGTGTCCGTAAGGGCGATGAATCCCCGGATGTTTCCGTCCCCGGCGACGAAGATGACCGTCTTTCCGTCGTCGATTTCCGATTCCGCGCGATGATCCGGTTTCCCGGGGGAGAGCCCCCTGTCGATCATCCATGCGGCGTTTCCCGCGAGAACGGTCCGTTCGCCGATCATTCCGCGGGTCCCCAGTCCCGGCGCGGCCTCGAATCCCCGGACTTCGAGGGGCCTGATTCCCTCGGCGGCCCCCTTCCGGACGACGGCCCGCGCGATGGGGTGCTCCGACAGGGCCTCCAGGGAGACGGCATCCTGGAGCAGGGACCGGGCGTCGACCCCCGGGGACGGCACGACGTCCGTCACCATGAGGGTCCCCTCCGTGAGGGTTCCCGTCTTGTCGAAGAGGACGGTGTCGAGGCGGTGGGCCGTTTCCAGGGTTTCCCCGCCCTTGATGAGGATTCCCCGTTCCGCCCCGAGGCCGATGCCCACCATGACGGCGGTGGGAGTGGCGAGGCCCATGGCGCAGGGACAGGCGATGATGAGGACGGAAACGAAGTTGAGAAGGGCCCGTGTGAATGTCGGTCCGGGAACGAGAAAGTTCCAGACGAGGAAGGTGACGACGGCCGCCGCGAGCACCGACGGGACGAAGATCTCGGCGACCCGGTCGGCGAACCTCTGGATGGGGGCCTTGGATCCCTGGGCCTCCTCCACCATCCGGATGATCCGGGCGAGCACCGTGTCGGCCCCCACTTTCTCCGCCCGGACGAGGAGGCTTCCGTTTCCGTTCACCGTTCCCGAGAAGACGGCGTCGCCTTCCTTCCGGGCCCTGGGCACGCTCTCGCCGGTGAGCATGGATTCGTCCACGTAGGATTCGCCCTCGACCACCGTGCCGTCGGCGGGGACGTTCTCCCCCGGCCGGACCCGGAGCACGTCTCCGGGCAGCACGTCCTCCATGGGGATCTCAAGCTCTTCCCCGTCCCGCAGGACACGGGCCACGGGCGGGCGCAGCTGGACCAGCTTCTGGACGGCCTGGGAGGTTTTCCCCCGGGCCCGGGCCTCGAGCAGCCTGCCGAGAAGGACGAGGGTGACGATCATGGCGGCCCCGTCGAAATAGACGTGGGGCTCGATGCCCGCTTCCTCGAAAAAGCCCGGGAACAGGACGGCCGCGGCAGAATAGACATAGGCGGAAAAGGAGCCCAGGGCGACGAGGGTGTTCATGTCCGAGGTCTTCCGGGCCAGGGCGTGGACCGCTCCCGAATAGAACCGGCTGCCGACCCAGAAAACGGCGGGCGTGGAAAGGATGAGCAGCAGGATGCGCCTCGTTTCCTGGGGGATGCCGGCGAGGAAGGGGAACCAGTGGGGCATGGAACCCATGAAGAGGAGGATGCTGAGAACGGCCCCCGCCGCAACCCGGATCCTGAGGTCCCGCAGGTCCTTCGCCCGAAGGGCTTCGACGGGGTCCTTCCCCTCTTTCGAGAGGAGGCCGAGGTATTTGTACCCCCCGTCCCGGACCGCCTGCCTCACCCGGTCGAGGTCGAGGACTCCCGGCTTGTGGAGGATGAGCGCCCGGGAGGTGGCGAGGTTCACCTGGGCGTCTTCCACCCCCGGGACCTTCTTCAGGATCTTTTCCACGTTGCGGACGCAGGCGGCGCAGGTCATTCCCCCGATGGAGACGATGGTTTTCCCCGGCTGGCCCCCCTGTGAGGGGACTTCCTCGAAGGCCTCGTACCCCATCTCGCGGACCTTTTCCCCGATGGCGGCAAACCCGGTCTTCCCCTCGTCGAACGTCACCGTCGCCGATTCCGAGGCGAGATTGACCGAGACATCCTCGACCCCCTCGATGCGGGAAATGGCCTTCTCGAGACGGGAGACGCAGGCGGCGCAGGTCATCCCGTGAATGAAGAACTTCTTCTTAGCCAAGCTCGTATCCCGCGTCCTCGATGCGCCTGCGCAGGGTCTCCATGGGAACGGGGCGGGTTTCGTCGAAGGTGGCCTCCCCCTTTTCGAGATTCACGGAGACGTTCTTTACGCCCTCGATAGCCTTCAGCGCCTTCGTGACGGCCATGGCACAATGGGCGCAGGACATGCCTTTGATCCGGATGGTTCTTGCCATGTTCTTCTCCTTATTCCCTTTCCCGTTTCCAGAAGGCCAGAAGCCCGTCCTTTCCGAATGCCATGTCAACGAGTTCCCAGCTTTCGTCTCCCCTCCGGTTCAGCAGATCCTTCAGAAGGTTGATCTGGTCCGAGGGCAGTTCCTGGAGGCTGCACACCCCCTCCTGGGTGCAGAAAAAGGCCACTTTTCTGAACTGATCCAGGGGATGGAGGGTGATTTCATACATGAACTTCTTCATGGGGTTCACCTCCCGCATTTCCGTCGGTACGCATGTTCACGGCGGGTCCGCCGGTGGCCGCCGGCACGAAAAAGGCGCGCGCAACTAAAATAACAGATGCGCTCAAAAAAGAGAAGGCCCCGTCCCGTTCCGGAGGGGAGCAAAAGTCCGTCCGCCCTTTTTGCCGGGCCTGCCGGGGCATCCGGAGGGCGACCGGAGGCCCCGCCGGATCGAGGAACTTTTTTGTCTTGAAAAAGGGTTTGCTTTACGATATATGACTCCAATCTGCATCGACGGGCGGTTAACTCAGCGGGAGAGTGCTACCTTCACACGGTAGAAGTCACTGGTTCAAATCCAGTACCGCCTACCATGAAAATCGACGGGTTACGGCATGCGCCGTAACCCTTTTTTTTCGTTTGTGACCAGATTTTGACGGCTTCGTAAAACATTCCTATGCTGCGTTGCCCTTCTTCCCTGTCCCCGCGGCGTACCCAAAGTACGCCTCAGTCCTCGGGATTCGGGCGCGTTGCCTGCCGAGCTTTTTACTTTGTCCTTCGAAAAGGTGTCGATTCGGCTTTTTTACGAGTTCGTCAATTTTGAGCAGCCGTTCCGAAAATGAGTCATAAAAGGATAAGGCATCGGAAATTGAAAATCGCTTAAGTCCCAGATCTTCCTTTCCAATGCTTTTCCGCGGTGTATTTCTCCAAACCCCCGAAATACATTGACGGTCCGGTACGCTTCTGGTCCGTGTGCCGTGTGTCCGGGCCGAAACTGCAGCATCATGCTGCCGTTCAGGGGGCGGTTTCGCAAATTTTTCCCCCCAATAGGCGAATATAGAAACATATTGATTGACAGGAATGAATCAGGTATGTACATAAAAATCACAATTATAAGTGGTAAAAAACCGGGGAAAGACACCATGGGGGGGAATGTTATGAGAGCTTGTTTGCGGCTGGGGGGGGGGTCACTGGTATATGTCGTGCTGCTGCTGGCTGTGGGATTGTCGATGCCGGGTGCGGCATCGGCGGAGGACACGGGGTGGGTGAGCCCGTCTACTGTTTTAGATTCAGATGCAGTTGATAATCCTGGAAATGCATTGGCCGATGGGGGCGGATATGCCACTTTTCATACTACCGCGGAGCATGACTTTGCAATATATGCTGGCTTCAATTTTTCAATTCCCGCCGGTTCGACAATAACAGCCATTACCGTGCGGCTCGATGCCTGGAATGAGCCGGAACCTTATAATTTCGCCTATTTTTCTGTAGCAATTTCCCCCGATGGCAGTGACTGGTATTCCGCCCCATCTATACACCCCGCACTCACGGAAACGACCTATGAAATCGGGAATGATCTCTGGGGACATGCATGGACCGCGGGAGAACTTAACGGGAATTTCCAGGTCCATGTGCAGGATTCGGGATTTGGATATGGTTATCTGGACTGGGTTTCAGTCAAAGTCACCTACGGGCAGGCAACAGGCTCTCAGGTCCCGACGCTGTCCGAGTGGGGCCTGGCGGCTTTCTTCCTGCTTCTGGCGGCGGGGGCAGTCGCGATCATGAGGCGGAAAATGAGAGGAGAAGCCTGATATTTCTGCGGGAGGTCCGGGAACGGATATTCTCTTCAACGGAACCGATGCGGCCTCGTCAGCCGTCAGAGGAATGGAACATTTCCGTCCGGCCGGCGGAGTCATTCAGGTCGGGTACGAGTGCAACATGAAGTGAAAGGAGCTGAAGGTGAAGAAGGGGAAAGAAGGGAAGAAAGCGTACGTCAAGCTCGTCCTCGTGAAGCAGGGGAAGCTTTCAATGATCACCGGCGATACGAAGATTTAGCCGTCGCCGGGCCGGGTTCCGGGGGACGATCCCCCGGTGAGCAGCGGGGCTTGACCGTATCATATATTCCAAACGCCATCTTTAAACAAATATCCGAGCCTATCTACGAGTCCGGGATACCCCCCGTCAGAAAACGCATCCTCGAACCCGCCATTGAACCTCTCGTTGTAACCGTTATCCAGGGATGAGAAAAATCCGGAGCTTGAAACATTCATTGAGTGTTTAGAATGCTTTCCCGAGGGATAAGCGCTGTCGTAAGTTGCCGGATATCTGCGTCAACCGGTGCATCGAATAAATAGTTCCATGAAAAATAACGTTGATCGCAGATTTCATTGATGATATTATGAACCGGCCATACAATTTAGAAAAAGAGGGAAACGAAAGATGTCAGAAAAGATGATGAAAATATTCCCGACGGCTCAGGATGAAGTGCACATCCTGTGTCCGAATTGCGGACGTCTGGAAACGAAAAAAGCTTCTGACTATCGACGTTCCAACAGGATCAGTACGCTTTACGAATGCGAATGCGGGCACAGTTTTCAAATATTCATCGAATACAGAAGATATTCCCGGAAAGAGAGCCGGTTCTGGGGGAGCTGCAAAACAGCCGACGATAAAGAAACGGAGATAAGAATCATCAACATCTCGAAAAACGGGGTCGGTTTCATCATGACGAATCCGTTGAAGGTGTCGGTAGGCGAAACACTTCATATTGCCTTCATATTCAAAGACACCAGGAGATCCCTGATCAGCAAAAAAATAATTGTTCGAAGAATAGAAAATGACCTGATCGGTGCCGAGTTTGAAATACACATCGACGAGACGGACAGGGAACTGGCATTTTTCCTGGACACATAAATGATGAACTCGTAAGAAGTCAAAACAACGCTTTTTCCGAAGCCGTCATAAATGGGCGGGCGATGAGATAGAAGCCGCCGTTCCGCGGACAGGCCGCCGTCGATCAACGAAGAGGGAAACCGGATGAACCCGGAGCCCTCTTTTTTTTACCCGGAGTCCTTGAATGGAATGAACGAATGCGAGGGTGAGAACAACCTCCGGACCATGGATGGGAAGACGGCCGCTCCCTCATGAAGCATCATGTCATCCGGTTGCCGGATTTGAAACGGATGTCGTTCATCATCGGGATCAGCGGCATGGAAAGGAGAAAAAGGACGGTGATGACGAAAAAAACCTTGTTGAAGGAGGGCATGCTCGAATGCCTCACGACGATTCCATCCAGCAGTTTCAGGGCCATGTCCTTCGCGGTCGCCGGTCCGCTCCCTGGTACGCGAGATGGGAGGAAACGGTGCCAAGCAGTTCCGTTGCGGCGTCCCTGTATTCGGTGACGTGCCGGATCAGCATGCTTCTGCAACCTTCCTCGCCCCGGGTCAGCAGGGTCCCGCTCAGGGCGATCCCGATGCTCCCGCAGGCCTGTCTGACAACGTTGTAAAGACCCGTGGCCGATGTGAGAAGCTTCTTTTCCATGTCGGACATGGCCGCGGCGCTGACGGCGACGAATATGCAACCGAAGCCCAGGCCCTGCAGGCACTGGGGGAAAAACAGGTCCCAGTATCCGACGTCGATAGAAAAGCACGAAAACCGGAAGAAGGAAACGACGTTTGCGGACGTTCCGATCAGGATCATCCATCGGGGCCCCAGTTTTGAGTACAGCCTGCCTGCCGCAAGCAGGGACAAGGCCATGAAGACCGTTCTCGGAAGCACCGCAAGCCCGGAATCGCAGGCCGGGTACCCGGCCTTTCCTCCCGGTGAAGGCGGAGAATCCGTTTTCATGATGCGTCCCGGCGGGGACCGCCGCCGGTGCGGCGGCCCTCTCCGGGACCGTACGGTCTACCCCTTCAGTTTCCTGTAGAGGTATTTCCCCATGTTCCGGAAGATTTCCTGAATCTGTTCCGCGCTTGCCTCAGCGGGGATGTGAATCTCGATGTTCATGTTCACCGGCATCGGTTCCGATGGCCGGACCGGGGCGACTGCCGCCGCTTTTTGACGTCCCGGTTTCCCTTTTCCCTTCACGTCCGCTCCGGCGGCGCTCATCCTCGCCGTTCCGCCCGCTTTCTTCGCCGTCCCGGCGGGCCGCTCCCGCTTCTTGGACAGGTCCGCTTCCGCCAGAAGCGTATAAAACGACGCCATTCTCTTCACCGCGCTGGTGCCCGCCTTCGTCCTTTCGCTGAACCAGGCCTCCACGGCCTTTCTGTCCGCTCCTGGATTCGCAATGGCATTGATCAGGTCTTTCGGGTAGATGGCCGACACGATCCGCGCGCAGACTTCCCCGTACTTTGCGTCATCGATCCATTCCGATGCCGCCCCCAGCACGTTTCCCTTCTCGTCGATGAAGCCGACGGCCTTCAGGTAGGGAAGGACGTTCACCCGGACGGAATCGGGCTTTGTTTTCAGAACGTTGGACAGGGAAATATCCGTCAACGTCTTCGGAATCCCCTTCTGAAACTTGTTACGTAGCGACCACCAGTGGATTGCCGGCAACATCGGGAAGGTTGACTTCTTCTGTTCTTCCATGGCATGACTCCCTTTCTTTTTCAGTGCAACAGGATGTTCCCGACATGTACAATCGGGACGCGATTCCCACCGCCCCTCCCGACGGCAGATAAGGTTTCCTCATGGAAACGCATCTATATAATATGCAACACTCAGCATATATATTTTATACTTAATATTCTATAACATAAAGTATCTCCCGTCACAAATATTTTTTCAAGACTTGTTCGAGAGGTAGGACGCAGTCGGTTCGCGAGATGCCAAATTCCTATTTTTTGAAGGCGGGTTTAAGTTATGGGGCGCCCGTTTCCGGATCCCATCCGAACGCGCGCCAGTATTCCTTTTTCAGTGCTTCGAGGTCGACCGTACGGTTCCGGTTGGCACCTCGTTTCTGGGGCGGCTGTCCCAGGGCGCGGGGGGGGACGGTGACGGACCGGGGGGCCACGCCGTGGCGGAGATTGAACCGCTGCTTCGCCGTCTGGGTCCGCTTCCCGATTTCCATGGTTTCCGTCGCGGTCCTTTCGCGGCCCGTGACGGCGTTGAGCCATTCGAACACGGGGATCCGGTGGGCCCCGAGAAAAAGGCCGAAGAGGCACAGCCCGGCGCTGTTCGCCACGTTCATGTATTTGCTGCAGGCCGCCGCCATGGCCGCCTTTTCCGGTATCCCCTCGTAACGGGACTTTTTCGGGTAGAGGAGCGGGGGCCGGGGCAGCTCGGGAACTTTCCGCCAGAGCTGGAACATCTCGTAATAGAGCCATGCGCCGGTGGTGTGCCGTCCGGGGGCGGGCTCTGCGGCGTAATGCAGGGCGAATCCGGGATCGTTCCTGCCGTCGTGCATGGGAAGCTCCTGCCCTCCGGCATGCATGGCCAGGGCGCCGGCCCCGCCGCCGATTCTTTCCGCCGCCTTTTTCACCCCGTCGGCGAGGACGTCGCCGATCCCCTCCCTGCGGATCATGCGGTACAGGAGGGCGATGACGGCATCGGCGTTTCCCCAGGCGAGGTCGATCCCGTCCATGTCGGATTTCGTCAGAATCCCCTGTTCCAGGCATTCCATGGCGAAAGCCACCGTGGCCCCGGCGGAGATGGTGTCCATTCCCGCCCGGTTCAGAAGCTCGTTGATGTAGAAGATGCTGTCCCCGTCCGTGTTCAGGCACAGCGGGCCGAAGGCGGTTACGGTCTCGTACTCCGGCCGGTGGGAGCGGGTGAATTTCCCCCTGAGGGAGGAGACGGCGCCGCAGCCCAGGGGGCAGGAATAACAGTGATACCGGACGACCTCCGTCTTCCGGAAGACGTCCGGATCGATCGGCCGGGAGCGGTCGAAAGGATAGTCCTCGTTGCTTCCCGCCCAGTTTTTCACCGGGGCGTCCCCCATTTCGACGGAGGCGCGGTTCATGCTCACCGTTCCCCATTTGCGGAGGAGGGAATTGTAGAAAAGACCGTCCTGGGCCGCCTGGAGGGGCATGACCCGAAACAGGGTCCCCACGCGGGACATGACCGGTCCCGCCGGCAGGGGGATCGGGAGCGAGACCCAGCGGCTGCAGGATTTGCTGAGCCGTTTCACCGCCTCGCGGTCGAACACGGGAACCCGCCGGTTGCCCGAAAGGACGAGGGCTTTAAGGTTTTTCGATCCCATGACCGCTCCGAGCCCGGACCGGGCCGCCATCCTGCCCCCGTCATTGGCGATGCCCGCGATGAGGGACCTTTTCTCCCCCGCCGGTCCGATGGCGGCCACGACCGGTTTTTTCCCCTTTCCCCCGCCGGCGAGGAGGGTTTCCGTTTCCACCGTGTCCATTCCCCAGAAGCGGCCGGCGTCCCTGAGTTCCGCTTTCCCGTCCCGCACGTCGAGATAGACGGGATGGTCGCTCGCGCCGCGGAAAAAGATGCCGTCGTAGCCGCACTGCTTAATGGCCGGGGAAAAGTTGCCGCCGCAGTTTGCGTCCCCCCAGCCCCCCGTGAGGGGGGACTTTCCCGCCACGGTCCATCGTCCGGCGAAGAGGCATCCCGTTCCGGTGAGAAGACCGGGCGTGAAGGCGAGGATGTTGTCCGCCCCCATGGGGTCCGCGCCGGGGGGGATCCTTTCGAGAAGCATCCGGCTTGCCAGGCCCGGGCCGTAGAGGCCTTCGTCATACACGGCATCGGGGAGAACTTCCTCGTCGATGACGCCCGCGTCGAGGTCCACGACGAGGATCCTTCCCATGTATCCACCCGGGAGGGCGCCGCTTCGATTCATTTTCCCCTCCTGACGGTGCAGCGGTGTGCCTTCAGAATGCCTTTTGGAGAATGCCCAGGGCGTCCTCGTACGTGACTTCCCCGGGGTTGTACAGGATGGTGCCGTCGTTGATCGCCGTCTGGGCGATCGCCGGGAGCAGGTCCTCCCCGACGCCTGCGTCGCGGAGGCGCAGGGGAATCCCCGAAACGCGGTTCAGCTTCAGGAGGAGGTTCCGGACGAGGGAAATGGCGCTTTCCGCCTGTTCTCTCGGGTCGAGGAAGCCGGAGGCCCCCCCGAGGTGAAAGGACAGCTCCGCCATGGGTTTCGCGGAGACGCCGAGATTGTGCTCCATGCCCCAGGGGAGGAGAAGGGCGTTGGCCGTTCCGTGGGGGACATGGCCGACGGCCCCGGCGGCATGGGCGAGGGCGTGGACCACCCCCACCATGGAATTGGAAAAGGCGATGCCCCCGAACAGGGCGGCGTTGGCCATGGCGAAGCGGGCCTCACGGTCCCGGCCGTCCTCGGCGGCCCGGACCAGGAAACGCCGGACCAGGTCGACGGCGAGAAGGGCGAAGGCGTCTGAAAGAGGGTTCTTCTGGACGGAGAGATAGGCCTCCACGGCATGGGTGAGGGCGTCCATCCCCGTGGACGCCGTGATCCGGGGGGGCATGGTCAGGGTCATCCGCGGGTCCAGAACAGCCACCCGGGGATACAGCTTGTCGGAAACGAAGGACATCTTGACGTTGTTTTCCTCGTTGAAGATGACCGCCACCCGGGTCGCCTCGGAGCCGGTCCCCGCCGTGGTCGGAACGACGATCAGGGGGGTCAGGTCCTTCCGGATCCGTTCCGCTCCCTGGAGATCGAGGAGATCGTTCGTCTCCCCGGAAAGGACGATGGCGGCACCCTTGGCCGTGTCGATGGCGCTTCCGCCGCCGACGGCGATGAAACAGTCGCATTTCCGTTCCCGGAAGAGATCGGCGAGGCCGTTCGCGACGCGGTTGCTCGAATCGACGGGGACCTCGTCGAAGACATGGCCGATCCGTCGGTCCGAATCGGCGAAGGCGGCTTCCAGAAAGGAAAGGAGGCCGGCGCCGGCCACGCCCCGGTCCGTGACGACCATGGCGCGGGACACGCCGAGGAGGGTCATTTCGAAGGGGATGTAGCCGAGGGCGTTGTCCCCCGAAAGGATTTTCACGGGGCAGTAAAACTGGTAGTAGGCGGGAAGCATGTCGTCCTTCCTTTCATGGAGGGGTTTTTCTCCCGAATCCCCGGCGGACCAGGATGCCGGCCACGGCCCCCCAGACCTTCCCTCTCAGGATCAGGCGCCGGATATCGAAGGGGGGGGGGCGTTTGAGGATTCTCTTCAGGATGAAACCCGGGAACAGGTGGGTTTCCACCGAGATGAGCGCCCGGCTCAGTTCCATGGCGCCGGAAATGCTGCCGTTGACAAGGATCCGGCTTTCCGCGACGGCGTGATGGGATCCCATGAGCCCGGAGAAGACGGGAAGGGCGGCATCGAGATTTTTGAAGAGGAAGGAAACCCGGGGGGAACGGAGTCCTTTTCCGAGATACCGGACGCGGCCGTCCTCCCGGACCAGGGTGATGGCCGGGCCTTTGGGGAGCACCCCCAGGGCGAAGGTCCTGCCCTCCTCCCAGGAGGCGAGTTCCTCCCGCAGTTCGGGGACGCGGACGGAGGCCGCTTCGAAGGCGGCGGCGAGGACGGAAAGCAGAAAGTCGAGATACCGGTACTTGCCCCACGAACAGAGTTTCAGCGTCCAGGGCAATCCCCGGAATTTCCTGAACCCTTTCCCAAGCGCCGTTTCCACGAACGATCCTCCCCGGGGCCCCCCGCCGGATGTGAGCACACGGCTGTCATTCTACAGGATGGACCCCGGGATTTGCAAAGGATTTCCACCCGGTCGGGAATTCCTACAGCTGGTCCCTCCGCAGTTCCTCCGCCGTCCGGGGGGAAAGGTAGGCGGGGGCGATGTCGAAGACCGTTTTCGCGCCGGTGATCCCTTCCGCGTTCAGCCGGTGCGCCGCACGGGCGTAAGCCAGAAGAACGCTTGCCGTGAACGCCGGGTTGCTTTCCAGCCTGAGGCTGAATTCGACGGCATGGCCGCTGCCGTCCCCCGTCCTGCCGGTCCGCATGACGAAGCCGCCGTGGGGCATCTTTCCGTGTTTCCGGTTCATTTCCTCCTGGGAAATGAAGGTCACCTTCGTGTCGTAATCGGAGAAATAATTGGGCATGGTTTCGATTTCCCGGCGGATCCGGTCCAGGTCCGCCCCCTCTTCGGCGACGACGTAGCAGTCCCGGAGATGTTTTTCCCGGGCGGTGAGCGCCGGCTCCTCCCCGGAACGGACCCTCTCAACGGCCTTCTCGATGGGAAGGGTGTACTGCCTGCCGTCCAGGACGCCCTTGACGCGCCGGATGGCGTCCGAGTGTCCCTGGCTCACGCCGGGACCCCAGAAGGTGTAGGCCGTTCCCGAAGGCAGGACCGCCTCCTCGATGACCCGGAGAAGGGAGAAAAGGCCGGGATCCCAGCCCGTCGAGATGACGGCCGTCTTTCCCGCCTTCGCCGCCGCCCCGTCGACCTCCCTGAAATATCCGGGGATCCGCGCGTGGGTGTCGTAGCTGTCCACGGTGTTGAAAAGGGCGGCCATCCGGGGGCCCTGTTCGGGAAGATCGGTTGCCGATCCCCCGCAAAGGACGGCCACGTCGATCCGGTCCGTGTATTGCGCCGCCCTGTCCAGCCCGTCGACGGCGACGCCGGGGGTGGGGGGCGTTATCGATGCGGGGTCCCTCCGGGTCAGGATGACCGCGAGATCCATGTCCGTGTTCTGCCGAACCGCCTGTTCGACCGCCTTTCCCACGTTGCCGTAGCCGACGATGCCGATCCGGATTTTTTTCATTGTTCTTCCTTTCTCCTGAGATTCACGCCCCCGTGGAACGGATGCCGTCACAACATGCCATCGAACGGCGGCTTCGAAAAAAAGTCCGCGGGCCGCGCCGTTCAGACGCTATTGAATGGAAGTTCTTAGGGAAAAGTTACTTTTCTGTCAAGGAAAAAGCGTTTGCGGGGCTTCCCCGGGGTTACTGCGATGCCGTGGATACCATCATATCGTGAAAAAGCTCGGCGGCGAGGCAGGCCTGGACGAAGGAGATGGATTCCTCGGGGGCGTGGGCTTTCTCCAGTTGTCCCGGACCCAGAATGATGGGCTTCACCCCCGCCTCCCACAGAATGTTCGCGTCCGAATGGCTCCGGAAGACTTCCGGTTGCCAGGGAAGGGAATGGGCCAGGAAGGCCTGTCTGAGGCTGTCCACAACGGGGCCCTTCTCAGGCAGGGAGAACCCGCTGTGAAGGGTCGTGAACCGGAGGGACAGGTCGGGGTGGGGGTGCTTTTCCCGGTACTTTTCGACGATTTCTTCCAGCTCCAGGGTGATGTCTCCGATGGGAGCGTCCGGCGGCAGGTGGGAGTCGATCCATGCCTCGCACCGGTCCGGCACGACGAAGCCCTCAGGGGAGCTGAAAAGGTCCCGGATATTGTATATCAGCTCGGGCCGTTTCTCCTCGTGGTAACGGGAAAACTCGATGAGGATCCGCAGCAGCGTTTCCACGGGACTCTGCCCGGGGCTGGCCAGGGAGGCGTGTTTTCTCTTTCCTCCTGTGACGACCTGCGTCTCGATGTAGCCGTACTCGCCCAGGCAGGGCCGAAGATCGGTGGGCTCGGCGATGACCGCCCAGGGGAAATGATGCTCCCGGACCAGTTCCTGCGCCCCGTCCCCCTCCTCTTCCTCGCCCACCACGAGGGCGAGCGCGACGGGAAGCCTTCCGCGGAGACGCTCGTGGGCGCCCAGATACGCCTCGATCATGGCGGCGCAGCCGCCCTTCATGTCCGCCGCCCCGAGCCCGAAGATCTCGTCGTTCTCCTCCTCGTACTCGTAGCTGTCGAGGTCGTAGGCGGAAACCGTGTCCAGGTGGCCCACGAAGACCATGCGGATGTCCATGTCCGGGGGGATCACGAGGAGATTGTACCGGCTGTCGTCCACTTCCTGCCGGGTGACGGGAAGGCCGCTCCGCTTCAGGTAGCCGGAGAGGTAGGCCAGAATCTCCTCCTCCTTGCCCGAGGGGCTGTAGATGTCGATGAGCCGGCGGACCAGCTTCCGGAGGCGCGGGCGCTGGACGGCCGTAAAGAGTTCAGCGGTCATTGGGTTTCGTTTTTCCGTTCGCCTTCTCCTTCAACTGCTTGAGCTTGGCGGCGAGATTGAGGGTGAGGTACAGGTGCTCCTGGGGGCTCCCGAAACCGAGTTTCCGGAAGAAGTGAAGCGCTTCCAGGTTGTCCGCCTCGGTGTCGACGAGGAGCATCCGGACGCCCTCCTGGAGCATGACGTCCGTGAGCTGGTGGAAGAGCTTCGTCGCGATGGCGTACCTGCGGTACGCCGGGTCGATGCCGAGCCAGACCATGAGGCCGTATTTCCAGGCGGAGTGGCTTTTCGTCACCGTCGTTCCGAGGACGAAGCCGACGAGCTTTCCCGTTTCCTCCTCCTCCGCGACAAAACACAGTTCCGGGTCGCTCTGGTACAGCTGGATCACCTCGAAATCGTCCCAGGTCCGGTAAAGGTTTGGCACTTCCTGCGCCTTGAAGAGCTTTTCGCCGAGGTGAAAAACGTGCGCGATGTCGTCGATTTCCATCTCCCGTATGGTGATTTCCGGTTTTTTCCTGCGACTTCCGGGGTCGTCGCTTTCCCTGTTTTTCATGAAATGTCTGGAACTCCTCGAAGGTTATGATTTTTCCGATCAATATAGAGAAGGTCTCCGGGACTGTCAAGGGAGGGGTGCCGGGGACCGCGCCGTTCCCGGAAAAAAAATGGTAGATATTTTTCCTGTTTTATATTAGGGATCTTCATTTAAATAACTTGAATCAGGATGGTTACGGATTCATGAGATTCGATATCGCAAAAAGCGGCAACAGTCTGACCTATGAAATCCGGAATATTGTCGGCGTCGCCAACAGGCTGGAAAAGTGCGGCGTCAAGGTGGTGTGGAAAAATATCGGCGATCCCGTCCACAAGGGGGAGAAAATCCCGGACTGGATGAAGGAGAGCCTGATCGAGATCCTCCGGGAAGACAGTTCCTACGCCTATTCCCCGACGAAGGGGGTGGACGCCACCCGGGAATTCCTGGCGGAGCAGGTCAACCAGCGGGGCCACATCAAGATCACGAAGGACGACATCATCTTCTTCAACGGCCTGGGGGACGCCATCGCCAGGGCGTACAGCGCCATCCGGGTGGACGCCCGGATCATCATGCCCGAGCCCACGTACTCGACCCACTTTCTGGCGGAAGTGCACCACGCCTCCTTCCCCGCCAACACGTACCGGATGAATCCCTACCGGAACTGGCAGCCCGACCTGGCGGAACTGGAGCGGAAGGTGAAAAGCCACCGGACCATCGTCGGCGTCCTGGTGATCAACCCGGACAACCCGACGGGATTCGTCTATCCCCGGGAGACCCTGAACAAGATCATAAGGATCGCGAAGGAGAACGACCTTTTCGTCGTCTTCGACGAGATCTATCGCAACATCGTTTACAACGGCCAGGAATCCGTTCCCCTGTCCGACATCATCGGGGACGTTCCCGGCTTCAGCATGAAGGGGATCTCCAAGGAATTTCCGTGGCCCGGCGCCCGGTGCGGATGGATCGAGGTGTACAACGCCGACAAGGACCCCGCCTTCGAGCGGTACGTCAACGCCATCCTGGCCCAGAAGATGGCCGAGGTCTGCTCGACCACCCTTCCCCAGGTCGCCATCCCGCGGCTCATGAGCCACCCCGAGTACCGGGGGTACCTGGACAAGCGGATCGTCCACTACGAGAAACTGTCCAACATCGCCTACAGCATTTTCCGGGACGTTCCGTACATCGTGGTGAACCGGACGAACGGGGCCTTTTACATGACCGTGGTCTTCAACGAGGCGGCCATCAACGAGCGGCAGAAACTCCACATCGAAAAGGCGCCCATCCGGGATTTCGTGGAAAAAATCGTGGACTGCAAGATCGAGAACGACAAGCGGTTCGTCTATTATCTGCTCGGCGCCACGGGGATCTGCGTGGTTCCCCTCACGTCCTTCTTCACCCACATGCCGGGATTCCGGATCACCCTTCTCGAGAAGGACGAGGGGAAATTCGAGGAAACGGTGAAGATCATCGCCGAGAAAATCGTCGAGTACATCGAGTCGACGAAGGTGCACTGAACCGTTTCTATTTCCGCTTCGGTTTTCGCCGCCCGTCGAGGATCTCCTCGGCCACCCGGACGGCCTCCACGCCGTCCCTGGCGTAGCGTGCCCCGATGGATTCGGCGTAGGACGGCGTCACCACCGCCCCCCCCACGAGGAAGGGACAGTCGATTCCTTCCTCCTTCGCCTTCCGGACCACCTCTCCCATCCGGACCATGGTCGTCGTCATGAGGGCGGACAGGCCCGCAAGAACGGGCCGGACCCGCCGGATTTCGTCCAGGATCCGGTCCGCGGCGACGTCCTTTCCGAGGTCGACCACGTCGAACCCGTGGTTCCCCAGGAGAAGGGAGACGATGTTTTTCCCGATGTCGTGAATGTCCCCCTCGACGGTGGCCATGACGATCCTCCCCCGAGACGCCTTGCCGCCCTCCGCCGACCGCAGTTCCGGTTCCAGGAACGCGAGCCCCCGCTTCATCGTTTCGGCGCTTGAAAGAAGCTGGGGCAAAAAGTATTTTCTCTTTTCGAAAAGGTCCCCCACCCGGCTGATGGCGGGGACCATGGATTGCTCCACGAGCGCCTGCGGGGGGATTCCCCCGCCGAGCGCCTTCTTGAGGAGGGGGACGATCTCCTCCCCCCGTCCTTCGAGAATGGCCGAGAAGACCGCCTCGCCGTCGGACACGGCCTTTCCGGGAACGGGTTTCTTTTCCTCCGTTCCCGTTCCGGAAAAACGGGACACGTACCGCCTGGCCTCCCGGTCCCTTTCCAGGAGGGTGTCCGCGGCGGCCCCCAGGGCCATGACCTCTTCCGACCCGGGATTGGCGATGACGAATTTCACGCCCCGTTCCACCGCCATGGCGAGAAAGGCCCCGTTGAGCCACCTGCGCTCGGGCAGGCCGAAGGACACGTTGGAAAGCCCCAGGATGGTCCGGCAGCGGAAGGATTCCGACGCCCAGCGGATTGTCGCCAGGGTTTCCTTGGGCCCCCGGGGACGGGTCGACACGGTCATGACGAGCCCGTCGACGATCATGTCTTCCCGGGTGTAGCCGAATTTCCGGGCCTCTTTCCAGATCTTCCGGACGATCGCCTGCCGTTCCCGCGAGGTTTCGGGGACCCCCGTCCCCTCCAGGGGAAGGAGGATGAAGGGTGCCCCGTAGCGGGCGGCCACGGGGAGAATCTTCAGGAGCTTCTCCGATTCCCCGGAGATGGAATTGAGGAGGGCCCTTCCCGGGTAGAGCCGGAGCGCCTTTTCGATGGCCTCCGGGTCCGACGAGTCGATGACCAGCGGCAGTTCGCTCATCCGGGCGAGGAAGGAGACCATCTCCGGAAGGAGCCTTTTCTCGTCCACGCCGGGCACCGCGGCGTTCACGTCCAGGAGAAGGGCGCCCTGCCGCTCCTGCTCCAGGGCCATGGTCCGGACCGTCGCCCACTTCCCTTCCCGGAGTTCCTGCTGGAGGGCCTTCTTGCCCGTGGGATTCAGACGTTCCCCGACGACGACGAGCCCTTCCGTGTCTTCGAAGACGACCGTCTTCCGGGCCGAACTCACGGCGCCCGGCGCGGTCCGGACGGGACGGGGCGGTTCCATGCCCTTCGTCGCCGCCGCCAGGGCGCGGATGTGTTCCGGGGTGGAGCCGCAGCACCCGCCGATGAAACGGACCCCCAGGGAGACGAGTTCCCTCCCGTGGCGGGCGAATGCCTCCGGCCCCATGGGAAAGACCGTTTTGCCCCCGAGAAGCTCGGGCATGCCGGCGTTCGGTTTGGCGACGAGGGGAACCCTCGCGTGGCGTTTCATGGCGGCGATCCAGGGGGCCATCTCGGCCGGTCCGGCGGAGCAGTTGCAGCCCACCGCGCCGGCCCCCAGGCTCTGGAGGGTCGTCAGGGCGGTCACCGGGTCCGTCCCGTTCAGGCTCCTCCCGTCCCTCTCGAAGCTGACGGTGACCATGACGAAGCCGTCCGTCAGTTCCCGGGCGGCGATCAGGGCCGCACGGGCCTCCTGGATGTCGATCATCGTTTCGATGACGATGAAGTCCGCTTTCCCCGCGATGAGGCCGCCGATCTGTTCCCGGAAGACGGCGACGGCGTCCTCGAAGGGAAGGTCCCCGAAGGGTTCGATGAAGCGGCCCGTGGGACCCACGTCCCCGGCGACGAGCCCGTCCCTGCCGGCGGCGGCCCGGGCGAGGAGGGCGAGCTTCCGGTTGACCTCGAAGACGTCGGTGATCCCGTATTCCCCGAGCTTCGGGCGGTTCGCGCCGAAGGTGGCGGTGTAGACCGCGGCGGACCCGGCGTCCAGGTACTCCCGGTGCACGTCCCCGATGATGGCGGGGTGGTCGAGGCACCAGGCTTCCGGGCAGACCCCGGCGGGCATGCCCCGTTTCTGGAGTTCCGTTCCCGTCGCTCCGTCGAGGATGAGGATCTCCTTTCCCCGGCGTTCAAGAATGGCTTTTTTCCGTTTCATCGGAGGAGGTCTCCCGGTTTTCGATTTTCAGGATGCCCGCGACGGCGGTCACGGACTTCTCGGGAAGGAGCATGAAGCTTTCCGTCAGTTCCACGGAGAGTCTCGCAAGCCCGAGCAGGCGGTGGATCGTTTCCTGGTTTTCCAGGGCGAAATCGCCGTAGCCGGCGGAAAAGCGCCGTTTCGTCACGGTTTTCATCTCCCGGAGGAGTTTCCGGCGGTAGAAGCCGGTGATCCAGTCGAGGGCGCCGTCGACGGCCTCGCTCGCCGCGGCGTCCAGGACGGAGGCGCGGGCCATCCGGCCCTCTTCGACGGCCTTCCCGATGGCGTCCATGATTTCCTTCCCCGCCGTGGCGCCCATGAGCAGGAGGGCGTCGCTTCCCCGGAGGAGGCGGGCCAGGCCGGCGCTGCGGAAAACGGTCCCGCCGGCGAGACGGATTTCCGAAGGGTCCAGGGACAGGATGGGGACCACGAGGCCGGCGCCCCGGAGATCCATGAGGGAAAAGGCTTCCCCCAGGGCGTCCCGGATCGCCTTGCCCTGCTCCCCTCCCGGAAATTCCGTGTTCCTCCGCCGGCCGAGACGCTTCCACACCCGGGCCTCGGGGACGGCGGCCGGGATGGAGGGGAAGAAATCGGGGTCTGCCGGGGACACAGGGTTTCGCTCCTTCGGGGGGATAGGGGAGTTTCTATCAGAAATCGGAAGGGAAGAACAGGGTTTTTCAAGGGGTTCCCGCGCAGGGCATGGCGTGGTTCCGGTCCGGTCCCCCGCCTGTCACACGTCGAGGTGCAGGATGGGAAGCCCCAGGTGTCTTCTTCCGCTTTCCCCGGGGAGACGGGTGGTCTCCCGCGCCGTGGGTTCGCCCCGTTTTCCCTTTCCGACCCGCTCGATGAGGTGGGACCCCCCGAGATGAAGGGTGTGCTTCCCGTATTTTTCGGCGAGCCGGTCCGCCGCGGCGTAGAGGCGTTCCACCTTCTCGACCCGAAGGGGGCTCTCGAAAAGGGAGTACTGGACGTTCCGGTCCTCCATGAGTTCCAGGAGAACCCCTCCCGTGGCGCGGTACCGCTGCCCCTGCCGGTAGAGGATCTCGAAGAGTTCCCGGATGATCCCGGCAAGTTCCAGGGGATAGGAGGAGGGGCGGACGAGCCTGGCCTCGAGGGCAAAGACGGAGAAGTCGTCCTTCTTGAGAAAGAGGGCGATCTTCCGGGGGGCGAGCCGGTACCGCCTCGCCTTGATGCAGGCCGACTCGACGTTCCGGGAAAGCTGCGCGAAAAGGTATTCCCTGTCCCCCGTCGAGGGGGCGAAGGTCTTCGTCTTGCTGATGGAGGCGTAGGTGCTTTTCTCCTCGGAAACCACGGGCCACACCGACTCCCCCCGGAGTTCCCGCCAGGTTTCGACGCCGGGCTTGGAAAAATGCTTCTTCACCCGGTATTCGGGAAACCGGGCGAAATCCAGGGCCGTCCGGGCCCCGAGCTTGGCGAGGAGGTTCGCCGTGGCGTGGCCGATGCCCCACACGGCCCCCACGGGAAGGCCGTCGAGGTAGCGGGGGATCTCCCTGCCGGGGATGGCGGTGAGCCCGTCCGGTTTCCGGTGTTTCGAGGCGATCTTGGCGAGGACCTTGGAGATGCTGACGCCCGCCGTGACGGTGATCCCCAGCTCCCTCCGGACCTCCTGCCGGACGGCTGCGGCGATCGCCTCGTAGGAGCCCCGGAAGGACCTCCTGAGCCCGGTGAGATCGGCGAAGGCCTCGTCGATGGAGTACTCCTCCACCTGGGGGGTGAAACGCCGCATGATCTGGAACATGCGCCGGGAGAAGAGGCTGTAGGTTTCGTAGTCCGAGGGGAGAACCACCAGGCCGGGGCAGATCTTCTTCGCCTCGTGGAGGGGGACCCCCCGGCGGACGCCGAGCTTCTTGGCGGCGTAGCTGGCGCAGGCGACGATCCCCCGTTCCCCGCCGGTGATGAGGGGCTTCCCCCGGAGTTCGGGGTGGATGGCCTCCTCGCAGGAGGTGAAGAAGGCGTCGCCGTCGACGTGGAGAATCGCCCGGGGCCAGGAGTGGAGGCTGAAAATGCGGTCCGCCATGGGGTCCTTACCGGTGGTATTTCCGGATCACCGCGGTGACCACCCCGGCGATCCGAAGCTCGTTCCTGGGCTTCAAGGGGGGGTAGGCGGGGTTGGCCGCCTCCAGGGTGACCTCGGCCCCCCGCTTCCGGAAGTACTTCATGGTCCATTCCCCGTCCACCTCGGCCACGATGACGTCCCCGTTCCGGGGCTCTTTCCCCCGCTCCACGATGACCAGGTCCCCCGCCTTGATCCCCTCTCCGGTCATGGAGTCCCCCCGGACCCGGAGGAGAAAGGAGGCCTCCGGGCGGCCGACGAGATACTCGTCGAAGGAGAGGATGTCCCGGAGTTCCTCCTCCGCCGGCGAGGGGAACCCCGCCGGGACCTCCCCCGCCAGGGGAAGGGAGAGGGCGCGGCCCGCGGGGTGGAGGAACCCCCGGCCGTCCTTTGTCAGGACGCCCCGGGCGAGAAGCTTCCGGACCCAGAAGTGGACCGCGCTTTTCGAGCGCAGTCCCAGGAGTTCCGTCATTTCCGAGTACGTGGGCATCCTCCGGTTCTCCCGGAAAAAACCCTCCAGGGCCCGTCCCACCGTTTCCGCCGTTCGCAGGGGTTTCATGGTTGCCACCTCCGTTCCCAGAGGATAGAACGATCGTTCTATTCCTGTCAAGGGGGAAAATGGACCGCCTTTACAATCCCCGGGAATTGTACTATGAACTCCCTGTAAGTGCCGTCCTTTCCGGGGGATCGTCCTCCCGTCCGCGGGGGAGATCCGGCCCGTCCCCCGTTCCGGCGGAGGGGCCGGAGCGGCAATCCAGGCTTCGAGGTGTTTTCTGGCGCAACGGTTCATCAGGGTGCTCTCCACGGGACTGGGAAGCGGGTATTGCCCCTTCGCCCCCGGCACGGCCGGCACGATCGTGGGGATTCCCGTGTATCTCGTCTTTTCCACGTTTCCCTGGCCGGTTCTCCTTCTTTCCGTGACCGCCCTGTCCTTTCTCGCCGTGTACGTTTCCGGCGAAGCGGAGCGGATGTTCGGGGAAAGGGACCCCTCCGCCGTTGTCATCGACGAGATCGCCGGGCTGCAGGTGGCCCTGTTCCTCGTTCCGCCGTCCCTCTTTTCCGTCGCCGCGGGGTTTGTCCTCTTCCGGTTCTTCGACGTGGTCAAGCCCTTTCCCGTACGGGCCTGCGAACGGCTGCCGGGGGGCTGGGGCATCGTGGCGGACGATCTGGCGGCCGGTCTTTACAGTGTTCTGATTCTTCAAGCGCTGATCCGCGTTCTGTAGGCGGGAAGGAGGAAGTTTCGTGAAAATCGGGATTCTCGTCGTGGGGGACGAACTGACCCGGGGCATGGTCCAGGATTCGAACGCCTCCTATCTGGCCCCGATCCTCCAGGAGGAGGGGTGGGAGGTTTCCTTCATCGCTGCCTCGGGAGACGGGGGGGAGGACATCGCCACGGCGCTCCGGTTTCTTCTGTCCCATTCCAGGGCGGTGATCGTCACCGGCGGCCTGGGCCCCACGGCCGACGACCGGACCACCGAATCCCTGGCCCGGGCCTTCGGCCGGGGATGCTTCCGGGACGAAGAGGCCCTCCGGCGGATCCGGGAGCGGTTCGACCTCCTGGGAATTCCCTGGACGGAAAACAACGCGAAGCAGGCCGATTTTCCCGAGGGGGCCGTGCCCGTCCCGAACCTCGGGGGGACGGCCTGGGGATACCTCCTGGAGGACGAAGGAAAAACCGTCGCCGTTCTTCCCGGCGTTCCCTCGGAAGTGCGGCGCATGTTTCCCGAGGGTGTCCTGCCCCTCCTGAGGGAGCGGCTTTCCGGGAGCGGGAAGGGGCCGCTCAAGCGGACCCTGAAGATGTTCGGGATCAGCGAGTCCAAGATCGACGAGATCCTTGCCGGCGTGGATTTCGCCCGTCTCGGGGTTTCCCTGGGGTTTTACCCCCGGTTTCCGGAGAACCAGCTGGTCCTCACCTCGCGAAACGCCGACCGGGCGGCGGCGGAGCGGAACCTGGACGAGGCCGAGGAAAAGGTCCGCGGATGCCTCGGGAAATACATTTTCGCCCGGGACGAGGAGACCCTCGAGGGGGTAGTGGCGTCGCTTCTGTGGGAGCGGAAACGGACCCTCGCCGTGGCCGAGTCCTGCACGGGGGGGCTGGTGGCGGACCGGCTTACCGACGTGCCCGGGAGTTCGGCCTACTTCGAGCGGGGCCTCGTCGTGTACAGCAACGCTTCCAAGGAGGAGATGCTTCACGTTCCCTCCGCTCTCCTGGCGGCGCACGGGGCGGTGAGCAGGGAGGCGGCCGCTTCCATGGCGGAGGGGGTCCGCGCCCTGGCGGGGACCGATCTCGGCCTTTCCACGACCGGGATCGCCGGTCCCGGGGGAGGGACGGACCTGAAGCCGGTGGGGACCGTCTTCATCGCCGTCGCGGGGAAAGAGGGGACGGTGTGCCGGGAATTCCGGTTCCGCTGGGACCGCCGGAGGATCAAGGAGATTTCCGCCCAGTGGGCCCTGGAGATGTTGAGACGGTATCTGGAGGGGGTGTGACGATGGAAGCGCCGAAACCGGTCAGAAGCTTTCTGGCGATCGAGGTGTCCCCGGAAGTCCGGCAGAGGATCGGAAGGATCCAGGAACGGCTCGGAATGTCCCTGAAGGGCATCCGGTGGACCCGCCCGGAAGGGATTCACTTGACGCTCAAGTTTTTTGGCGATATCTACGAGGGGGACGTCACCGCCATCGCCGGGGCGGTCGAAGGCAGGGCCGCCGCGGAGGCGCCGGTGCCTCTCCGGGCGGGAGGCCTGGGGGCCTTTCCGAACGCCGACCGGGCACGGGTTCTCTGGATCGGGCTGGACGGCGATCTTGAGAGACTGTCCCGTCTCCAGCGGGACCTGGACGGGGCGTTCGAGGGACTCGGGTACCCCCGGGAAAAACGGTCCTTCAAACCCCACCTCACCCTGGGCAGGGCGCGGGGGGAGCGGATTCTCGGGGTCCAGGACGTCCTGAGGAAAGGGGAATCCCATCAGGCCGGCTCCTTCGAGGCCGGAGCGCTGGTTCTCTTCCGAAGCGAACTGAAACCGGGCGGCGCCGTATACACGAAAATGGCCGAGTTTCCCTTTCTCCGGTCCGGAGAGGGGACGCCGGCCGGGGCGGCGGGAACATGAGGGCGCCCGCGCGGCGGGACCCGGCGTCGCGGCGGCGAACGGATTCCGGCTTCCGCCGGATGGAAGATGACACGAAATCGCCCCGTCCGGCGATTTCCTCGGAACGACCGACAACACATTCAAGGGGGATCGACATGGTTTCCGACATGGATCGGCAGAAAGCGGTGGATCTGGCCATCACGCAGATCGAAAAACAGTTCGGCAAGGGCGCCATCATGAAACTCGGAGGCGCGGATGCCGTTCTCGAAATCCCCGCCATCTCCACGGGATCCCTCGGCCTCGACCTGGCCCTCGGCGTGGGGGGGCTCCCCAGGGGAAGGGTCGTGGAGATTTTCGGTCCCGAGTCGGGCGGAAAGACGACCCTGGCCCTCCACGTGGTGGCGGAGGCGCAGAAGAAAGGGGGGCTCGCGGGGTTCGTAGACGCGGAGCACGCCCTGGACGTCACCTACGCGAGGAAGATCGGCGTCAACACCGACGAGCTTCTCGTGGCCCAGCCCGACACGGGGGAGCAGGCCCTGGAGATCGCGGAGGTGCTGGTCCGGAGCGGCGCCCTGGACGTCCTGGTCATCGATTCCGTGGCCGCCCTGGTCCCCCGCGCCGAACTGGAGGGGGACATGGGGGACGCCCAGATGGGACTTCAGGCGAGGCTCATGTCCCAGGCCCTGAGGAAGCTCACGGGCAGCATCAGCAAGTCGAAGACGACGGTTATCTTCATCAATCAGATCCGGATGAAGATCGGGACCTTTTTCGGGAACCCCGAGACGACCACGGGGGGAAACGCGCTCAAATTCTACGCCTCCCAGCGTCTGGACATCCGCAAGGTGGGGACGCTCAAGCAGGGGCAGGACGTCATGGGAAGCCGGGTCCGCGTGAAGGTCGTGAAGAACAAGGTGGCCCCGCCCTTCAAGGAGGTGGAGTTCGACCTTCTCTTCGGCGAGGGGATCTCGAAGGAGAACGAGATCATCGACATGGGGGCGGACCAGGGGGTCGTGGAAAAGAGCGGCGCCTGGTACTCCTACCGGGGAGAGCGGCTGGGACAGGGCCGGGACAACGTGCGCGCCTATTTCAAGGAGCACCCGGAAATCTGCGCCCAGGTGGAGGGCGAACTCCGGGAGCGGCTGGGCATGAAGAAGGCCGAGGCGGCGGAGAAGAAGGAGAAGAAAGAGGGCTGAGGTGGTGAAGGGGGCCACGCCCTTCGAGGAAGGGAAGAACCAGGCGGTCCGATTCCTGCTTGTCCGTCCCAGGAGCGTCCATGAACTCCGGACAAAATTGCTCGGGAAGGGCTTCCGCCGGGACACGGTCGACGAGGTGACCGCCTGGCTCGAGGAGCGGGGGTACCTGAACGACCGTTCCTTTGCGGCGGGCCTGGCCCGGACCCTGGCGCTGCACCGTCTCTGGGGGGACTTCCGGATCCGCATGAGCCTCCGGGAGCGGGGCATCTCCCCGGACGTCGCCGACGAGGCGCTCCTGGAGGCGCGCCGGGAGCTGGGGGAGGGGGAGGCCGTCCGGAAATACATCCAAAAAAAATATGGAAAAACCATCGAATCCGATATAAATTCAAAAGAATTTACTCCCGGGGAAAAACGCCGATTGTTCCGGAGCCTCTCCAGCAGGGGCTTTCCCGGGGGACTGATTCTCGAAATCATCAGAATGCCGAAGGAGGATGTGATTCATGACGGGGAGTGAAATCCGGGAGAAGTTCCTGCAGTTTTTCAAGGACAGAGGGCATGCCGTTGTCTCGAGTTCTTCGCTCATTCCCAAGGATGATCCGACCCTCCTTTTCACCAACTCGGGGATGGTTCAGTTCAAGAACCTGTTTCTCGGGAAGGAGGACCGGGGGTACAGGCGGGCGGCCTCCTCGCAGAAATCCGTCCGGGCGGGCGGCAAGCACAACGACCTGGAAAACGTGGGCTACACCGCAAGGCACCACACGTTTTTCGAGATGCTGGGAAATTTCTCCTTCGGCGATTATTTCAAGAAGGAAGCCATCGCGTGGGCCTGGGAGTTTCTCACCGGCGTCATGGGGCTTCCCAAGGAAAAGATGCTCATCACCATCTACCGGGACGACGACGAGGCCTTCAAACTCTGGAACGGGGACATGGGGATCCCGGCGGACCGGATTTTCCGGCTCGGAGAAAAGGACAATTTCTGGATGATGGGGGAAACGGGCCCCTGCGGACCCTGCTCCGAAATCATCTACGACCAGGGGCCTGAAGCGGGCTGCGGCCGTCCCGAATGTTCCGTCGAGTGCGACTGCGACCGGTACCTGGAACTGTGGAACCTCGTTTTCACCCAGTTCGACCGGGATGCCGAGGGGAATCTCCACCCCCTTCCCAAGCCGAACATCGATACGGGAATGGGCCTGGAACGCCTGGCGGCGGTCATCCAGGGCGTGCAGAGCAACTACGAGTGCGATCTTTTCCGGGAGATCCTCGAGGGCATCGGCAGGCTGTCCGGCAAGCCCTACGGGAACGGCGGAGACGGCGACGTGTCCATGCGGGTCATCGCCGACCACTGCCGGGCGGTGACCTTCCTCATCGGGGACGGGATCCTTCCGAGCAACGAGGGGAGGGGCTACGTCCTCAGGCGGATCCTGAGACGGGCCGCCCGCCACGGAAAGCTCCTGGGAATGAACAAGCCGTTTCTCCATGAGCTGGTTTCCGTGGTCATCGAAAAAATGAAGAACCCGTACTCCGATCTTCCCGACAAGGAATCCTACATCCGGAAGGTGGTCTTCAACGAGGAGCAGCGTTTCATGGAGACCCTGGACGGCGGGCTCCGGATCCTGAACGAGGAGATGGAGCGGCTCAGGAAGGAGGGGAAGGACACCCTCCCCGGCGGGGTGGTCTTCAAACTCTACGACACCTTCGGGTTTCCCACCGACCTGACGGCGGACGCGGCCAAGGCCTCGGGGTTCAAAACGGACATGGCGGGCTTCGAGAAGGCCATGGAGATTCAGCGGGAAAAGGCCCGCGAGTCGTGGAAGGGAAGCGGCGAGGAGGCCATATCCGACGAGTACCACCGTCTGTCCGCCAAAGGGATCTCCAACACGTTCGTCGGCTACGAGGGCGTGACGGACGCGGTGGCCCGGGTGACGGCCATCCTGAGAAAAAACGAGGAAGTCTCCGCGCTCCGTGAGGGAGAGAACGGCGAGGTCTTCGTCGACACGACCCCCTTCTACGGCGAGGTGGGCGGACAGATCGGAGACGTGGGAATCATCGAGGGGTCGGAGGCGGTTTTCGACGTCTGGGACACCCAGAAACCCCTGGACACGCTGTTCACCCACATCGGGAAGATGAAGAAGGGGGAACTCCACGTCGGGGACACCGTGGTCATGAAGGTGGACGTGCAGGCCCGGCGGGCCACCGAGTCCCACCACTCGGGGACCCACATCCTCCAGGCGGCGCTCAAGGAGGTCCTGGGGGACCATGTCAAACAGTCGGGGTCGCTCGTGAACACGGAGCGGCTGCGGTTCGACTTCACCCACTTCTCCCGGATCGAGGACGAGGAAATGGAGCGGGTCGAACGCATTGCCAACGCCCATATCCGGGACAACGAACCCGTGGTGACCCGGGTCCTTCCCAAGGAGGAGGCCTTCCGGACGGGGGCCACGGCGGTGTTCGACGAGAAGTACGGGGACGAGGTCCGTCTCGTCCAGATGGGGGATTTCAGCAAGGAACTGTGCGGGGGGACCCACGTCAAAAGGACGGGCGACCTCGGTTTTCTCAAGGTCCTGAACGAATCATCCGTGGCGGCGGGCGTCCGAAGGATCGAGGCGGTGGCGGGCGAGGAAGCGGTGAAGTATTTCCGGAAAGTGGAAGGGGAACTCCGGAAGGCCTCGGCCCTGCTGAAAACCGCCCCCCTGGAGGTGTCCGACCGGGTGGACCGCCTGCTCAAGGCCAACCGGGAACTGGAGAAGGAGATCGCGGGCCTGAAGGGGAAGCTGGCGGCCAGGGAATCGTCCAGCCTCCTGGACCGGGTCAAGGTGGTGGACGGCGTGAAGACCCTTGCCGCGGAAGTGGCCGTCGAAGACGTGAAGGCCCTCCGCGACCTGGGGGACAAGCTCAGGGACAAGATGCAGTCCGGCGTTCTTCTCCTGGGCAGTAGGGTGGGGGAGAAGGCCATGCTGCTGTGCATGGTCACGAAGGACCTCACGGGCCGCTTCCATGCCGGGAACATCGTGAAGGCGGTGGCGCCGCTCGTGGGAGGGACCGGCGGAGGCAGGCCCGACATGGCCCAGGCCGGAGGCGGAAGCCCCGACCGTCTCCCCGAGGCGCTGACGAAATTCGAGGAGATCGTCAAGGGCTGACGAACCCGGCATCGGGCGGGTTCATCCGGTTTCCCCGTGCCGTCCGGGGAAAAGGGATCGCGGTGACGCGGGGATCCCGCCGCCGATTGTCATTTGAGAAGTCTTCGCATGGAATAACGGAATGCCGCCGTCAGGAATCCTCATGCCTTCGGTGAGACGAAAAGAACCCGCGGCGCGGGGGAACGGGATGCATCGAGCCGTCACAGGTTGATCCGGGTGATGTCCAGATACCGCGGGTCGAGATCCAGCCGGTAATGGGGACGGATCCTCCCGGAGGGTTCCTTCTTGACGACGAACTCCCGGATGGCGTATCCCGCCGCGAGATAGTGCATGAAGAGGGCCCGGCACTGGTCCCGCAGCGCCTGGGCCTTTTTTCTGTCCGTTTTCAGGATCCGGTCCTGGTTGTAGGGAATTTCCACGAAGAGCGGCGTTTCCGTCGCGTCGAAAACGAGGGTTTCTCCCCCCCGCTCCAGGCCGTCCGGGTCCACGACGATTTCGTTCAGTTTGTTTCCTTCGTTGATGATCGACGGGTCGTGGACGGGAAGAATCCCCTTTTCCATGCGGTCCCTGACCCGGTCCGTGTTGATGAACCATTCGACGATGAACCGGTCCGTGGAGATGTTCCGGTTGAATTCGTCATTGGTGAACACGGCGCTGTAGTAGTTGAACCCGATTTCGTGGACCTGGGCGCCCATTCTGTGAATGTAGATGTACCCGTTTCTCGACTGGAGGGGATCGTAGGTCCACCGCACCCGGGTGATGTTCCGCTCCTTCGCGCTCCGGTAAAGCGCATTGAGGATGGCTTCGCCGATGTTCTTGTCCCGGTAGAGCCGGTCGACCCCCATCCGGGCCCCGTACCAGAACGGTCCTCTCTCGTCGAAATCCGCGAAGAGGGCGGCGAAGCCGACGGGCCGGTCCCCCTGGTACCACGAATCCTCCCGTGCCATCTCCGCTTTTTCCTCCGGCGGGAAAACCCCTTCGTCGAAGGCGGTCAGGATGAGACCGTTGGTCAAATAGGCAAGTTCGAAGTAAAGCATGGGCGCGTTGACTTCCCGGTACCCTTCCCGGCTCCAGACGCGCTTTTCCAGTTCAACGACGTCGTTCAGGACGGACTGGCGGAGATAGGTCTCCACCCGGATCTTTCCGCTGCGGAATGTGGTCATGCCCTGTCCCCCTCCGGGAGTCGTCTCCCCCTTGACGGTTTCGTAAAAAATCCATGTGCCGCGTTGCCCTTCATCCCTCGTCCCCGCGGGGTACTTCAAGTACGCCCCGGTCCCCGGGATTCGGGCGCCCTGCCTGTGGAACGTTTCCCTTTGCCGTTCGAAAAAGCGTGATGTCGACTTTTTACGAGTTCGCCCTGTTTCTTTATGTCGAAAAGCGGCGCCTTCTGTCAAGGAGTTCCTCAATCAGGATCCGCGACTCCTCCAGGCCTTCCAGGAAGGCCTCCTGAAAGACGTTGTCGTCGATCCTGCAGGTGAGGTAGAGAGGGGTGGAGGGGATGGCGCGAAACCGCACCAACGGGTCTCCCTCGGGACCGAACAGGGCGGCGAGAATGGATTCCACGCCCTGCCTCCATTCCTTGAAGGCGGGTGAATAGGCCGATTCCCCCTTCATTTCCCGGACTTCACGGTATCGGGATTCCAGGTCGTCATATAGATGCCCCGCGTCCATGAACGCTTCAATACCATGAATCCGACGGGAGCTCAACCGGATCTCCCGGGGACCGGGGCATCGCCGCATTCGCGGACATCGCCGGCGATCCCGCCGCCCGGGGCATCGCATGGAAAGAGTTGACGGGAAGAAAAGGGTTTCATATACTCGGCCTGATGAGGCCCGGGCGGCGGCGGGAAGATCGGATGCTTCCCCGCGGCCGGCCGGGGATCGATCGCCCCGCGGGAAAGGGACTGTGCCGGGTCCGGCAGGGCAAGCCTTTCACAGGAGGGAATCATGATCATCAGAAAACAGTATCTTAAAACGAAGCCGGTGTGCAAGGTGACCTTCGGTCTTTCCGCCGGGGAAGCGGGAGAGGCGGATTCCGTTCATCTGGTGGGGGAATTCAACGGGTGGAGCGAGACGGCCACGCCCATGAAGAAGAAAAAGGGGGGATCCTTTTCCGTGACCGTCGACCTCGAGACGGGCAGGGAATACGCATTCCGGTATCTCGTCGACGGAACCCGATGGACGAACGCGGAAAACGCGGACAAATCCTCGCCCACGCCCTTCGCGGACGCGGAAAATTCGGTGATCGTTATTTAGGCAAGACGGGAACGGGGGAAAACGCGCCCCGCCCCGGGGGTCAGTTCTTGTCCCCGAAGGGCAGTTTGAAGCCCTTGGGAAGCTTGTCCGTGATCGATTTGGGGAGGGAAAATCCGCCGCTTTCCTGATCCGTCCCCTTGTCTTTCGTTCCCGGTTTGTCTCCCCCGCTTCCGGAAGCACCGAAAAGTTCCATCATCCCCGCCGCTTTCCGGTATCCCGCCGGGGGCTCGAAGAGACCGGCCGGCTGTTTGCCCTCCCGGATGTTCCGGAGTTCCGTGATCCGGCCGTCGCTGCTTTCGGTGCGCAACGGCATGTCGAACTTGTCGGACAGCCAGACCGTGGATTTCACGGTTTTTTCGAAACCGAGGAAGTTGACCTTCGTCTCGATCCGCTTTTTCGTGCACTTGTATCCGCTGACCTTCTCCGTTCCCAGGACCTCTTCCTTCTGCACCGCGGTCACATCACCCATCGCCTGTTTCATCTTGTTCTCGTCGAAGGCGATTTCCGTGTAGGCTTTTTCCTCGGGAACGATCATGTAGTGGAGATTCCGGTCCCTCCGGAAGATGTTGACGATGGTCTTTCCGTTTCCCTGCCCCTCCGCCATCTCCATCCGGAACATGCCCGGCCCCGCATAGACTTTTCCGACGACCTGGGTTTTCCCCCCGGGCTCGACGGAAACCTGTTCCGCCGAGAAATTTTCGATTTTTCCGCCGAAGAACGCCGATGCCGGGGAAACAAGGAGGAAAAGGACGGACACGAAAAGCGCCGTCCGGACTGTCGTTACGGGAAATCGATTGTTCATGGGTTTCCTCCCTCCTTGAGGTATTCTTGTCATCATACACAATCGGAAAAGAAACATTCAATGAAAAATTTTTTCGGTCCGCTGCGGGAAAGATTCCCGGACCGGGTCCGGCTTCGTGAAGATCGCCGGAAACGCTCCATGAACGATTCTTCGTCGGCGGATTTCGGGCGGGAGGGGATATTTCCCCTGTGAAAATTCCCCGCGCATGTGTCATATATACAAAGACCTGAACGTTGACGGCTTCGTAAAAAGCCCATATGCTGCGTTCCCCCTCTTCCCTCGTCCCTGCGGCGTACCCTAAGTACGCCTCAGTCCTCGGGATTCGGGCGCCTTGCCTCTGGAGCTTTTTCCTTTGCCGTTCGAAAAAGTGTTGAATTGTCCTTTTTACGACTTCATCAACGTTCTGTGGCCGCGTCCCAAAGAGCGAAACAACGGCGACATGACGGAAAGCGTGAAGGGAGCAGTGCATGAAGAAAATCAAAGACAGGAACCTGTGTGCCGTTTGCGGAAAGACCTTTCTCAACCGGGATCTTGTCCCGGGGATCGCCGTCCGCGACCCCATCGCGAAGGAGATCCTCCACGATCATCCCGACTGGTCTCCGGAGCGCTTCATCTGCCGGCCCGACCTGGCGACATACCGGGCGAAGTATGTTCACTTCCTCCTCGAATCCGAAAAAGGGGAACTCACCGTCCTGGAACAGGACGTCCTCAACAGTATTCGGGACCACGACGTGATTGCAAAGAACGTCGAAGCGGAATTCGATCAGAAGTGGACCTTCGGCGAACGCCTGGCGGACCGGATCGCGGATTTCGGCGGAAGCTGGGGGTTTCTCATCCTGTTCGGCGCCTTCATTGCGCTTTGGATCGCGATGAACTCCTATGTCCTGATCAAGCGTCCCCCCGACCCCTATCCCTACATTCTCCTGAACCTCATTCTGTCCTGTCTCGCCGCCGTTCAGGCGCCCGTCATCATGATGAGCCAGAATCGCCAGGAGGCCAAGGACCGTCTTCGCTCGCAGCACGACTATCAGGTGAACCTCAAGTCGGAACTCGAAATCCGGCATCTTCATGACAAGATCGATCATCTCCTGTCCCATCAGTGGGACCGCCTGGCCCAGATCCAGGAGATTCAGCTTGACCTGTTGTCGGAAATCGGTAAAAAATAACGAAACAGCCGTATCGATCCGGAGGATGTAGAACGCGGAATCTATAAGGAGGGAAACGTGACGGAGGAACGCGCGGGCAACGGACCCTATCGGGCGGGCGATGAAGCGGTAAAGACGTGGTTTCTCTTTTCCTCTCTGTGGTTTCCGCTTTTCGCCGGTTTCGGCTTCATCCTGGCCGTCAAATTCTTTTTCCCCGCCTTCCTGGGGGATTACCGATGGCTCACCTTCGGCGTACTCAGACCCGCCCATGTAAACGGGGTCCTCTTCGGTTTCGTCACCTCCGGCCTGCTCGGGGCCATGTTCTGGATCATCCCCCGGCTCTGCGACGTCCCCCTCTCCCGTCCCTCCCTGGTCAGGGCGCTGGCCGTCCTGTGGAACCTGGCCGTCGTCATCGGCATCGTTCTCATCCTTACGGGGAACACCCAGGGGCGGGAATACGCCGAGTTTCCCTGGATCATCGACGCGGCGGTCATGATCGCGCTCCTTCTCATGGGGTATGTGATCTTCGAAACGCTTGTCCGGCGGAAGGAAAGGAAACTCTACGTCACCCTCTGGTATTACGCGGGAACGTTCATCTGGTTTCCCGTCGTCTACTTCATCGGGAATGTCATGTGGCGGATCCCGGAGGGGGCCCTCAACGGCGTCCGGGACGGCATCTTCAACTGGTACTACGGGCACAACGTTCTGGGTCTGTGGTTCACCACGCTGGGAATCCCCGCCTGGTATTACTTCGTGCCGACGATCATTCGAAGGCCCCTGTACAGCCACCTCCTTTCCCTCATCGCTTTCTTCAGCATCGCCTTCTTCTACACCGGCGTCGGAGCCCATCATCTTCTCCAGGCGCCCATCCCGGAGTGGCTGAAGACCGTCGGCGTTCTCATGAGCATTCTCATGCTCGTCCCCGTGCTCGCTTTCGCGACGAACATCTTCCTGACCATGCGCGGCGCCTGGAACCGGGTGATCAACCATGTGCCCTTCCAGTTCATCATGGCGGGTTTCCTCCTGTACATCCTGGTTTCCCTCCAGGGCTCCTTCCAGTCGACCCGCATCTCCAACGCCTTTCTTCACTTCTCCCAGTGGCCCGTCGGACATGCCCATCTCGCCCTTCTCGGGGGATTCGGCTTTCTCGCCGCAGGCATGATCTATCTTCTCGTGCCGCGCATCACCGGCACCAGGATTTTCAGCCGGTTCCTCATGAAACTGTCCTTCTGGCTGGCCTTCCTCGGATTCGCCACATTCTTCCTCGCCATGACCGTGGCCGGGCTCGTGGCCAATTCGAACTGGTGGCAGCACATCAACGTCGTGGAAACCCTCCCGACCCTGAGAATCCATTTCATCGTGAGGGCCATCGGCGGGGGTACCGTCGTTCTGGGCGCCGTCGTGTTCGCCGTCAACATCCTCACAACCCTGTGGCTCTCCCGGCATCCCCATGAGGAGGCCACCGCGGAACGGCTGACGGACGTTCAAAGCACGAGAAAACATTCGCCGTTTCTCCGGTACAGCCAGGAAAAACTGAATCTTCCCATCATCGCGACGGGAGGGACGGCCGTGTTCGCCCTCATGACCTTCATGGTCATCGCCATGCCTTACATGTTCGCCCCGAACGCCCCTTCCGGCAGGGCCCATGCATACGCGGGTGCGGAGCAAAGGGGCATGGAACTTTACAAGGAAATGGGATGCTTCTACTGCCACTCCCAGTTCGTGCGGCCCCAGGACTGGGGCCGGGGGGAAACGTCCCGGCCGGGGGATTTCTTCTATTCCATCCCTCATTTCCTGGGAACGGAGAGAACGGGCCCGAACCTCGCCCAGATCGGCGGGAAGAGACCGTCCGTATGGCACGAGGAGCACCACAGGGACCCGCGGAAACTTTCCCCGCGGTCGGTCATGCCTCCTTTCGCCTTCCTGGCGGACCGGGAACTCGACGCGCTGGCGCAATACGTCCAGAACCTCGGGGGATATGACCTGACCCCCCAGGCCTTCCAGCCGCTCGTCCCGCCGGCGTTCCGCGACAAAAAGAATCCCCACGCGCCCCTCCTTGCGGACGTTTCGAAGGCGTACAATGCGAAAGACCAGACCTATTCGGGGGATGCGGGCCAGGGCAAGGCCTGGGCGGCCGTTTTCGAAGAGGGCAAGAAACGGTATTCCCGGAAGTGCCTCTCCTGCCACGGCTGCTCGGCGAACGGCCAGGGCCCCTACGCCCGGAACACGCTGGCGCGGCCGGCCAACCTGAACGAAAGACTGAGGAATTATCCCAATCCGGACGCCCCGTTCCACTTCTGGAGGGTCAGCGAGGGGGTGCCGGGAACGGCCATGCCTCCCTGGGGATGGACCGAGAGCGAGGAAACCCTCTGGAAGATCAACACCTACGAAATGAGCTTCACCGGGGGGGCCGTCCGGACTGTGTCCGGCGACATCTCGGACGAAGAGGGGGACCGGTTCGCCAAGGATACGAACATCACGCCCCCCATCGAAGGAACGAAGGCGGAGTTCGAAAAGGGGGAGAAGGTCTATCGGATGTACTGCGCCCAGTGCCATGGCCTGGACGGGAAGGGAGACGGACCGGCGTCCGTCGCCTCGCCGGGGGGGTACATCCGGCCCGAACCGGCCAATTTCGAGGAAAGCGGAAAGGATTTCACCCTTTACGGCCGGTATGTGTGGAAAGTCCGCGAAGGCGTCGAGACGACCAATATGCCTCCCTGGAAGGAAGTTCTCCCGGATGAGGATATTTTCCCGGCCATCTTTTACATCCAGGGATTTTCCGCGTCCGAGGACTACCGGACCAAGTGGGCGCCCCTCTATAAAGACCGTTTTGCCCGGGACCTGAGGAAGTGATCGAAATGGACGAATCCACGATCGCCCAGACTGCGATGAGCCTTCTGCTCCTGCTCATTTTTCTCGGGTTCCTGGTCTGGGGCATCCGGACGGGTCAGTTTCGCAATATCGAAGAGCCCAAGTACCGCATGCTTGAAAAGGACGGGAAAGTGCCGGAAAACGAAAAAAAGGAGGGAGAACCCGAATGACGACGAATTACGTGGAAACGCTGTGGATCGTTCTGGCCGTTGTCCTCGGCTTCTCCTGGCTCGTCTCCCTCGCCATCGGGAGCGGTCGCCGCTACACGGTTCATGACACGGAATCCCACGCCACGGAATATGCGGGGGTCATCCGCGAAGGCCATGGCGGCCTGACGGGTTTCCTGTGGGTCACTTTTCTCGCTATCGGCGCCTGGACCGTCTGGTACCTGGTGGAGCACTGGTCCGAATTTTCCGTGCTTTTCGAACCGTGAGCCCCCTCCGGGCCGCCCGGGTCGAGGAAAGTTCCCGGGAAACCGGGGGCGTTCACGTTCCCTTTTTTCCTTCGCCCGTTCCGTGGGATCTGAAGAAGTGAAACGCCCACGCGGCAAGGCCGGCGGCGAGGATCACTCCGAAAACGAGCCGTTCATAGTGCCGGATGTTTCCGAGCGCCTTTTCCAGGGTGAAGCCGAAAAAATATCCGCCGGCGGCGATCGCGAGGGCCCAGGCCATGGCCCCGAGTCCATTGAGAATGATGAACGTCCGGCTCCGTACGGAACTCATTCCCAGGACGAACGGGGTAATCGTCCGGAAGCCGTAGGTGAATCGAAAAAGAAGAATGACGGGCGTCCCGATCCTGTCGAGCCAGCGGTTGATGACGGCCATCCGCCTCCCCCAGGAAGGGAGGAGTTTCAGGATCCTGCCGCTGTGCCGCCGGCCGAGAAAGAAAAAAAGCTGGTCGCCGGAATAGCTTCCCAGGAAGGCCGCCAGGACGACGGGGAGAAATCCCAGGTATCCCTGATAGGCCGCAAAGCCTCCCATGACCAGGATCATTTCCCCTTCGAAAAAGGTCCCGATCAGGACGGCCCAGAATCCGTAGGCTGTGACGAAATGTTCCAAGGTTGATGAACTCGTAAAAAAGGCAAATCGACACTTTTTCGAACGGCAAAGGAAAAAGCTCCACAGGCAAGGCGCCCGGATCGCGAGGACAAGGCGTACTTCCGGTACGCCGCAGGGACGCGGGAAGAAGGGCAACGCCGCAGAGGAACTTTTACGAAGCCGTCATGGTTCCCGGTGTAAAGGGTATATACGCCATATCGCCTTTTGCAACGGGTTGCGACGCCGTTTCCGCGGCCGCTGAAACCGGCGCTTCGACGGAAAAGGCCGGCGGCAAACCGTTCGGGATGGATCACAAAAATACTATTGGGTGCTTTTCCGATCCTGTCAAGGGGAAACCGTTGCCGGCGCACGTTCTCTCATCGGGAAGCGAAGGAAGCGGCGGGCATGCGGGGGGCCGGGGCGGAAGGATCCGCGGCTCCCGGGAATGGGGATCGATAACCGTTCCCGCGGAAAATCCTCTCACCGGAAAGATAAAACACCTCTTGAATAAAATAACGTTAGCCTTTTGTTTTACGATACAATTCGATCCTTGACTTTCACCGGTCAAGTTGGCATACTCGATTACAATGAACTTTCACGGATTTGATGGTACCGCGAAAGTCGGAACGCAATCCGCTCCCGGCGGCAGTGCAGCGGCGCCCGGGTGTGGGTCGTTCGATTCCGGGGGTCGGGGCGGGGAAGTCAGCCCGCCGGGCCGCCGGAAAAGGGCGAGGGGCGGTGCAGAGGATTTTTGGGGGGCGTCGAATCCAGCCGGAGCGAGAAAGGTTAATGTGAATCGTGGAGAACGAGAAGTTTGCTGAACTTGAAAAGAAAGTCAGGGTTTTGATCGACGAATACCAGGTTCTGAAAAGAAGGAACGTTGATCTTGAAATGGTGCTGAAGCAGAAGGAGGGGGAGCTGGCGGAAGCAAACGGGAGGTCTCGCGAATTGATGGAAGAGAAGGACGCCGTCCGGGAAAAGGTGGATTCTCTCCTCCATTTGCTTCACGAAATTCCCTCCTGATATCCGGTGAAGGGCTTTTGAAGAAACGGTTTGATATTGAAATACTTGGACAGGAGGTATCCGTTTTAACCGATCGAGGGGATGAATACGTAAAAGGAGTGGTTGATTATATCAATGAGAGGGCGAAAGAGATAGGAGAAGCCTCAAAGGAAATACCAAAGATGAGCGTAGCCATTTTGCTGGCTTTGAATATGGCGGACGAACTCTTCCTTCTCAGGAGGGAAAAGGCGTTTGCCGAAAAGGAGCTGGAAGAGAAATTCAAAGACTTGATTCTTTACATCGAGAACCGGGTTTCCAAGGCGTAAATGTAATCCCCTGCGGTGCGCGTGATTGACGTCATTTTTAAACCGAACACCTTTGAGCCGGGAGCCTTTCCCTGATCGCGGTGTGCATGTCCGCCGTCCTTCGGGACGCGCGGAAAGCCTGAAACGGTCTAAAGGCGCCCACTTGAGTGGTAAGGTTCAAAAGGAGAGTTGACACGGCACTTGCGGGGGAGTTTCCATGCCCTCAGACGAGGCGTTTCCTACCGAAGGTTTTTCATCCCTTCCATTCCCCCGATGGAGTTCCGAAGACCGGAAGTAGCGGTTTCCGCGAGTCGGAAAGGACCGTGGAGGCGGCATTTGAATGAAGTCATAACGGAAGGAGGAAATCTGACCGATGGGAAGTGGTATATTCTGGATTGAGGTGTTCGGATTCGTCATGCTGGGAGTCATCCTCGGCTATGGGGTCCGCCTGAGGATGTCGAAGAAGATGCTGGAATCTTCGGAGAATCTTTCCGCCAGGATCATTGCGGAGGCCAAGAAGGAAGCGGAGACGATCAGAAAAGAGTCCATTCTTCAGGCCAAGGACAATCTCCTGAAGGTCAAGGCGGATCTCGAAAAGGAGACGCGGGAGCAGAAGACCGAGTTCGACGCGCTGGAAAAAAGAATCCGCCAGAAAGAGGAGAATCTGGAAAAACGAATGGACATCATGGTCCAGAAGGAGTCGAATCTCGAGAAAAGGGAGCGCGGCCTGATCGGCAGGGAGACGTCCCTGGAGGAAAAACGGGTGGAACTGGACCGGATCATTCGGGAACAGAAGGGAAAACTGGAGCAGATCGCGGGCATTACCGCCGACGATGCGAAAAAATCCCTTATCCAGTCCATGCAGGATGAGGCCCGGAGGGAGGCCGCCGTCCTCATCCGGAACATCGAGGACGAGGCCCGGCGGAATGCGGAAAAGAAGGCATCGGAAATCCTTGCCCATGCGGTTCAGCGCTATTCGGGCGATTTCGTCGCGGAAAACAGCGTATCCGTGGTGACCCTGCCCAACGAGGAGATGAAGGGCCGGATCATCGGCAGGGAGGGGAGGAACATCCGGGCCATCGAGGCGGCCACCGGGACGGATCTCATCATCGACGACACCCCGGAGGCGGTGGTCCTTTCCAGCTTCAACCCGATCCGGAGGGAGATCGCGAAGATTTCGCTGGAACGGCTGATCAGCGACGGCCGGATTCATCCCGGCAGGATCGAGGACGTCGTGAAAAAAGTGACCACCGAAGTGGAAACGACCATCCGGGAGACGGGGGAACGGGTTTCCTTCGACGCGGGCGTTCACGACGTCCATCCCGAGATCCTCAATCTCATCGGGAAACTGAAGTACCGGACGAGCTTTTCCCAGAACGTCCTCCAGCATTCCGTCGAGGTGGCCCACCTGGCGGGCATCATGGCGGCCGAACTCCGGCTGAACGTGAAGGAAGCCAAGCGCGCGGGGCTGCTCCATGACATCGGCAAGGCGGTGGATCACGAGGTCGAGGGGACCCACGCCGCCATCGGCGCCGAACTCGCGAAGAAATACGGCGAATCGGAACGGATTGTCCAGGCCATCGCCACCCATCACGACGACGGGAGGACCAATTCCATTCTCGGGGTCCTCATCCAGACGGCGGACACCCTCTCGGCGGCCCGGCCGGGGGCCCGGAAGGAAATGCTGGAAAGCTACGTCCGGCGGTTGAGCGAGCTGGAAGGCATTGCCAACTCGTTCAACGGCGTCGACAAGTGCTTTGCCATCCAGGCGGGGAGGGAAGTGCGCATTCTCGTGGAAAACGAGAAGATCTCCGACACCGACGCGGTCATGCTCTGCCGCGACATCGTGAAGAAAATCGAATCGGAACTCGCCTATCCCGGCCAGATCAAGGTGACGGTGATCCGGGAGATGCGGGTATCGGACTTCGCGAAGTGAGACCCGCATGAACATCCTCTTCATCGGAGACATCGTCGGAAAACCGGGGAGGCGGGCGGTGCGGGAACTGCTTCCCTCGATCGCGGCCCGCCACAAGGCCGATTTCATCGTGGCCAACTGCGAAAACGCCGCCGGGGGATTCGGCGTCACCCGGGATGTGGTCGTCGAGCTGTTCAAATGCGGGATCGACGTCCTGACTTCGGGGAACCACATCTGGGACAAGAAGGATGTGTTCGACTTCATCGGCGCGTACGACAAGCTGCTTCGGCCCGCCAATTATCCGGAGGGAACGCCGGGAGTCGGCTCCGTCGTCGCGACGACGGCCGCCGGCGGGACGGTGGGGGTCCTGAACCTGGAGGGGCGGGTTTTCATGCGGCCCATCGACTGCCCCTTCCGGGCCGCCCGCGGGGAAATCGCGAAACTGAAGGAAAAGACGAAGGTCGTCTTCGTCGATTTCCATGCCGAGGCGACCTCGGAGAAACAGGCCCTGGGGTGGTTTCTCGACGGGAGCGTGAGCGCGGTCGTCGGCACCCACACCCATATCCAGACGGCGGACGAGAGGATCCTGCCCGGAGGGACGGCCTACCTGACGGACGCGGGCATGACGGGGTCCCACGATTCCGTCATCGGCGTGAAAAAGGAGATCATCATCGACAGGTTCCTCATGGGTCTTCCCGCCCGGTTCGACCCGGCCAAGGGGAACGTCATTTTTCAGGGGGTGGCGGTATCGGTGGATGAGGAGACGGGACACTGTTCCTCCATCCGCCGGGTCAGCGTTCCCCTGGAAGGCGAAGGAGTGTCCGGCGCCCGGGAGAAGGGGACGGGAACGGCGGCGCCGGAGGAAAATAACGATCAAGGAACGGATTCATGAATGCATACGATGTTCTGGCGGAAAGAGGATTTGTGGAGCAGGTCACGGACGAGAAGGAAGTCCGGGAGGCCCTGGCCGGGGAAGGGGTCACCTGTTACATCGGGTTCGACCCGACGGCCCGGAGCCTCCACATCGGAAGCCTGGTGCCGATCATGGCGCTTGTCCATATGCAGCGACAGGGACACCGGCCCATCGTTCTCATCGGCGGCGGGACCGCCCTCATCGGCGATCCCAGCGGGAAAACGGAGATGCGGCAGATCCTTTCCCTGGAACAGGTCGAGGAGAACGCCGCCGCCCTGAAGGCCCAGCTGTCCCGGTATCTCGATTTCGGCGAGGGCCGGGCGCTCCTGCTCAACAATGCCGACTGGCTCACCCGGTTGAACTACATCGAGTTCCTGAGGGACATCGGGAGGCATTTCAGCGTGAACCGAATGCTGGCGGCGGAAAGCTACCGCATGCGCCTCGAGAAGGGCCTCAATTTCATCGAATTCAATTACATGCTTCTCCAGGCCTATGACTTCTACCATCTCTTCAAGCATCAGGGATGCACCTTCCAGATGGGCGGAAACGACCAGTGGGGGAACATCGTCGCCGGAATGGATCTGACCCGGCGCATGGAGGGGAAGACCGTTTACGGGGTCACGTTCCCGCTTCTGACGACGTCCCAGGGGCACAAGATGGGAAAGACGGAACGGGGCACGGTGTGGCTGGACGGGGAACTGACCTCACCCTACGAGTACTTCCAGTACTGGATCAACACGGAAGACGCGGACGTGCTCCGGTTCCTGTGCCTCTTCACCTTTCTTCCCCTTGAGGAAATCCAGGCGGTCCGGAAGCTGGAGGATTCCCGCATCAACATCGCCAAGAGCGTCCTCGCGTTCGAGACGACGAAGATCACCCACGGCCAGGAGGAGGCCGAAAAGGCATGGCGGGCTTCCGCGGCGGCCTTCGGTCTGAAACCGGTCGGTGCGGAGTGGTTCCCGTCGAGCACCATTCCCAGGACCGGCGGAGAGGATGCCATGGAGGCGCTGCCGGCGTTCACCGTTCCCCGGGATCGGATCGCTTCGGGAATCCCCGCCTTCGAGGTGTTCGCCGAATCCAGCCTGTGCGCCTCCAGGGGGGAGGCCCGCCGTCTTCTGTCCCAGGGCGGGGGATACGTCAACGGGCGGGTGGTTTCCGCCTTCGACGAGCCCATCGGCGTCGGGGACCTGGACGACCGGGGAGAGATCCGGCTGCGGAAAGGGAAGAAGCGGTTCGTCATCCTCCGGGTGTCTCCTGAATAAGAAGTTTCCCAGGTGATCCGAAGGGTTGTGAAAAAGAATTCCCCCTGTGGAAATATTGCTTGACAGAACGGGGAAGACCGTATAGAACCCCCCTCGTTTTTCGTTGACGGTTCTTTCAAGAGTGGTAAAAAAAAGTTTAAAAAAGGCTTGACAGGCCAGGGCGGTTTGAGTATACTCCGCATCCTGTTGCCGGTGAGAGGCCGGCTGAAAAAGGCTCTTGACAAGCGAATCGAATTTAAGTAGGATACAATCCCATTTCAGTTGCTCTTTTAAAATTGAATAGCCGAGCGCATGTTTTGTGGGTCCTATCTCATGGTTGAAAGGGCAATGCCCTTCATAATTCAACTGGAGAGTTTGATCCTGGCTCAGAACTAACGCTGGCGGCGTGCCTAACACATGCAAGTCGAACGAGAAAGTTGGCTTCGGCCAATGAGTAAAGTGGCGCACGGGTGAGTAACACGTGGATAACCTTCCCTTCAGTCAGGAATAACCTACCGAAAGGTAAGCTAATACCTGATCCTACGGATCCACTGCGGTGGATTCGTCAAAGATGGCCTCTGCTTGCAAGCTATCGCTGTTGGATGGGTCCGCGTACCATTAGCTAGTTGGCAGGGTAATGGCCTACCAAGGCTCTGATGGTTAGCTGGTCTGAGAGGATGACCAGCCACACTGGAACTGAGACACGGTCCAGACTCCTACGGGAGGCAGCAGTGAGGAATATTGCGCAATGGGGGAAACCCTGACGCAGCGACGCCGCGTG
>Ga0209604_1000140_pt1 | contig 67509 bp, 52 predicted proteins | sample AD_UKC097_MetaG_FD_184405 | JGI IMG/M metagenome (GOLD analysis project Ga0209604, IMG submission 184405) | Active sludge microbial communities of municipal wastewater-treating anaerobic digesters from USA - AD_UKC097_MetaG (SPAdes) (version 2) | ecosystem: Engineered > Bioreactor > Anaerobic >...
CCGTGATGTCGAAGAACTCCAGCGCAAAACGATAGTTATTGTAATATCTTAACTCGATGTAGTAGTCGCCGGTTTGGTCGGCAGTGAAGGTTTTGGGGCTGTAGCCACCGGTTATGGTAACACCGTTTAGCTTGGCACCGTTTGGGCCGGCAATGGCCTGGGAATAATTTGCAATGTATCCTGCTCCTGATGTTGGAATATTCGATTCGGCCACAGCTATGCTGCCATCGGGCTTCCTTATTCTGTAGTAGGCGTTATTGGGATTTGTATATACATTTCCCCCATAGTTAATAGTGTTCATCTTAAAGCCAAAGAAAACCTTCTCGCCGGCAACAAGCCTGATGTTCAGCCTTTTTTCGGCAGAACAGTTGTACCCGGCAAAGCTACTGCTTCCTGTGCCGAATACGTTAAACTCCAGCCATAGTCTGTCGGAGGAGTTGGGCATGAGCTGCTTGGTTCCCTCGGCGTGTGAAATTCCACTAAACAACTGCAGAATAAAAGCAATGGTTAATCCGGTAAATAGCTTTCTCATATCGTGTACCTTAAATTAGTTTTAATTGTATGGCTTGCCATTGGCGGTTTGTCATAATTGTTAACTTTTTACCAAACTCAAACCACTTCCACGGTCTGGGTTAAATTTTTGTTAAGTTTAAATGTTAGGGGATAAGGTTTCCCAAATTACCCGGTAACCACCAACGCCCTCCCAGTAGTAGTAGAGGTGAATAGTGCTGTTAGTGGGATCGTAGTATGAATGGTAAGCGGGGTTGTAGGGGTCGCCCTCATTAACTATGTAGTCAAAACCAACAATATTGAATACCACAGAGTTGTCGGGGTTAATGGTGATATCCATTGACTCTCCGTAGCTGCCCCAGAGGGCAAAGTTTGTGGTGCAGCTGGTGACGGAAAGGGTGATTAGCTGCTTTTGGGTGTAGGTATTAATGTACGGTTTGTCTGGGTAAGCACCGCCAAGTGTTGGGTGAAAGTAAGTGATGTGCGAGGTGTAGAAACCGGCATACGAGTTCGCAACTAGAATTTTTGTGGTGGAACGGTTAAGGGATTCGAATCCATTGTCCATCACCGATACATACTTTAAAGCAAAGTAATCGCCCACATCGGCGCTGGCAGCATCGGGGGGAAAATCATCTATGCCGTTTCCCAGCTTGGAGTAGCCCTGCTTCAGCTCATCCCATGAGTAAATTTTGGTAACATAAAAGGTGTCGGTGCCATTTGCTCCGTTTAAAACAATATTATCAAGCAGCATTTCTGGAGTGGCTGAATTATCGGCCATGTGAACGTATCTCTTAAATACCTTCACAGCAACAACCGGTGGACCCTGGTAAACCGAAAGGTAAATTGAGTCGTCCTGGTTAACGGCACTGGGCTTAAACTGCACTAGCTCTGACGCATCAAGGATACCTCCTGTACGCACGTTGCTGGTCATGAGGTCCTGGTTTTCAATACAGGAACCTAACGACAAGGTAGTAAGGGCAATGGGCAAAATCAGCTTCACGAAATACATTTTGAACTTTTCCATAAGTTTTAGATATTGTTATCTTCTAAAATCAGCTTAATTGCAATCCCACCAAACCGGGGTATTTAGGTTGTCGTCTCCCTGCAGTGCAACTGCTTTTGCCACGTTTTCACCATTTCGCGAGTACTCGTCGGATGGGTAGCGAAGCCTTACGGGTATTTTACCACCATTCAGTCCATCCTCTGCTGGCGTTAAAACCGGATACCCAGTTCTTCGCCATTCAAACCAAGCTTGAAGTCCCTGGTCGAACATGGCCACCCATTTTTGGGTAGCGATTTTTTGTAGTGGGTTAGCGGCATCCCATGCACCGTTATGGTTCAGGAAATCGGTAATAAAATCGTCTATGTTTATGCTAACCCCTTCAAACGATGGGTAGTAAACGGGTATATTTTCAACTATTTCCCTGGCATATTGCCTGTATGAAGCATCAATTCCCATTTCGTAGTAATCCTTTGGGGTAAGAGGGCTGATGTCAATCAGGTTGCGTTGTGCAGCTTCGGCAAGGATGAAGTTTACTTCGGCGAAGCTCATGAACATGGCAGGTGCGTTGGGTCGAATAAAATACTCCCCAATTTTTGAAGTACGCCTGATTCCATTGCCTAAGTATGCTGCAGCTTTAGCAGATGTAAGACCGTTGGGAAGGCCAATCCAGAAGCCTCCGGCCTGTGGCGTTTGGGCGTAAACCACAATTCTCCAGTCGGGGTTATCATGGTTACCTGGGTTATACATGACATCAACAAGGGTTCTGCTCACCCTGTGGTCATCGCGGGTTTTGTAGGTTTCGTTCAAGGGGTGGTTGTTGGGGTAAGAGCCAAGGTAGTGAAGCGCTGCATTGTCAGAATTAGAGGTAAATATTGGATTGTCGGTAGAATTTCCCAAAATTGAGGACATTTCTGACTTGACGAACTGCTCCTGTTCGGCATGACCCGACATCCGGAGTAAAATCCTTAAACGCAATGAGTTGGCAAATTTCTTCCATTTAAGGATATCGCCATGAAAAAGGATATCGCCCTCAATACCATCGCCATAAGGGTTAAGAAGCTCGTTGGCATATTTCAGGTTCTGAATGAGGTTCAGGTAGATGCTTTCCTGTGTATCGTACTGTGGCGTAAGGGTGCTATCTGGGTTGAATGCTTGGGTATAGGGTATATCGCCATACAAATCCGTGAGTACAGAAAAAAGGTATGATTTCAGCACCAGAGCAACGCCGATGTAGTTGGCATGGCCTTTTCTCTGGCCTATCTCGTAAATTCTTTGAATTTCAATTCCCGGCCCGGCGTAAAGGTTGTTCCAAACGGAATTGATAACATCATTGCGGGGAACATACCTGTCCTCATCGGTGTACTGAACCTTTGCCATGTGCTGAACCCAGCATGAGCCAATTTCGTGACCCAGCCACACATCGAAAAGCTGATCGCCCAGCGATTCGACAGCATGGGTCAGCAGCATGTCGGGGTGGTCAGCATTTGCACCAATCGCATTTGGATTCCTGTTTAGCTCCTCAAAATCACCGGTGCATGATACCATGCCTACAAGTATGCCCGTTATGGCAATCCATCTATATATCTTAAACCATCTCCACATAGGGGTATCCATTATTTGTCAGCATTAAAACTTTAAATTTAAACTTAACCCATAGCTACGGGGCGAGGGCAGCTGGCCAAATTCAAGGCCTTGGACATTGCTGTTGCTGAAAGCGGTTTCCGGGTCAATATGGGGCACTCGGGCGTAGAGCAGTGCAAGGTTTCGACCAACAACGGCTATAGAAATCTCCTTAATAAGGTTATTGGCAATGTGGTTGAAGGTGTAGCCAAGCGATATCTCGCGGAGCTTCACAAAGCTGGCGTCAAAAACGCTGGAGTAGGCGATGTTGTTGTTGTAGGCAGCCTTGTTGAACTCTTCGGCCGTAACTACTACATTGTTGGGTACCCATTCACCCGCTTCGTTCTGCATTACGCCAACCCCTATAATTCCACCTTCACGCCCTTTTAATGTTTCCTTTAAAACACCAGCGTATCTACCCCAGGTTGAAGTCATGGAATAAATCTCGCCACCAAATCGGGCATCAATGAGAAAGTTGAGTGATAAATTTTTGTATCGTAGCGAGTTAGCAATGCTACCTGTCCAGTCGGGGGTGTAGTTACCCAAAGCATGTATTTCGCCCTGTGCAGGTAACCCATCGTAGAATATTATTTTTCCGTTTTCATTACGTTTAAAGTCGTACCCATAGAGTGTGCCAACTGGTTGACCTGGGATTGCAAGTACGTCGAGGCTCCAGTATCCACCCAAAACGTACTGCTTGAGTCCCTCGGCTAACTCCTTCACCTCGTTTTTGTTCCATGCGAAGTTCAGGTTTATGCTCCATTCGAATCCGGAACGTGTTCTCACCGGCACGCCATCGAGCGTAAGCTCAATACCGCTGTTGTCTATTTCACCCGCGTTAACAATTTTGGATGTGTAGCCGGTGGTGGCGCTAACGGGTAGGCGGATTATTTGGTCGAATGTCTTTTGGTTGTAGTAGGTAAGGTCTATACCAAGCCTGCTCATGAACAATTTCAGTGTAGCACCTACCTCAAGAGAGTTAGTACGCTGGGGCTTAAGGTTGGGGTTTGGTAGATCGTTGGGAATGTAAATAGCAGGCAGCTTGGTTGACTCGTGCCATCCCTGGTCGAAGCGGTAAACCGGTTGTAGCTGGTAGGGATCTGTATCAGTGCCTACCTGTGCCCACCCAGCTCTGACCTGAACCATATTCAAAGTAGGTGATTGAAAATCGAAAAGATCGGATAGGACAGCTGAAAGGTTGAACGATGGGTAGAAATAGGTATTGTTGTTCAGTGGCAGCGTGCTGGACCAATCGTTACGCCCGGTGAAGTCGAAAAACAGGGCATTTTTCCAAACCAGCTGTCCGTTGTAGAACAGGCTATTAATTTGCTTTCGGGATAGTGAGTTAATTGAAACCACCGGACCCCGGCTATTCTCAAGCGTGTAAACATCTTCAACCGATAGCTCGGTGGCGTAGGAATTGAGCGATTGGGAGTATTGCCTCATCAGGTTACCTCCAAGGTTAAAGCTTAACGATAGCTTGCTTGAAAGGTTGCGGTTGAAGGAGAGCAGAAAGTCGGTATTCAACTCCCTGAAGGTCAGATGCGATTCGCCATAGTAGCCCAACGGGCTGTCTATATCTCCAAAAGCGGAGCGGGCGTTGTTGTAGTTTTTAAAGTAGTCAATGCCTGCACCAACTTTAAGGTTGAGCCAATCGGTAAATTTGAGGTTTATACTTCCCTGTCCAAACAGCCTGTCGCGGTCAAGCCCGTTGAGGTTTTCATACAGGGTGAAGTAGGGGTTATTATGGTAGCTGTAGTTCCAATTTCGCTTTGACCCGTCGGGAAATCTATACTGCCTCAAATCGGCAACATCAACCTGGCGGCCAAACCAAAGAAATTGCTGCATAACGTTTTGTGCATCGTAGCCGTAGGCGGGCAGGTTGTCGCTGTGGGTGTTCACGTAGCCAAGGCTGGCATTTAGGGTTAGGTAGGTATAGGGCGAAATGGAGGCGTTGAGCATTACGTTATTCTTCGACTGGTCGGTGTTCGGGACCATTCCTTTTTGCTCGGTATTAGTGTAGGAGAAGCGTGCAGCATAGCTTTCATCAGCACCTTCAACTGAAACATTGTTGGTAAAAGTCATTCCTGTTTCAAAAAAATTCTTTACATTGTCGGGATGGGAAATCCAAGGAGTAGGTTGCCTAATCCCGCCTGCCACAGGAGAGTTCCATTGAGGTATCATTAGCCCAATGTCGAGAGGCGGTCCCCAGCTTTCATCAACATTGTCGTTAATGCCATTACCCATGCCATCATAAAATTCAAACAAACCACCAGAGCCTTGTCCGTACTTATTTTGAAATTCTGGCAGCCGCATTGGCGACTCCATGGTGATGGTGCTGTTGAACGATACGCCAAAATGATCGTCAACATCGGCACTCTTGGTCTTAATGATTATAACCCCATTGGCTGCACGCGATCCGTAGAGTGCTGCCGCATTAGGCCCTTTTAGAACGGTAATATCCTCAATATCATTAGGATTAATATCGGCAACGCCACTTCCCCTGTTCACCCCTTCGGTTGTAGTGTTTCCGAAATTGGCGTTGCTCAGCACCACGTTATCAACCACAAATAGAGGCTGGTTATCGGTATTGAGCGAGTTAATTCCCCTAAGCACTATTCTGGATGATGCGCCTACTGCCCCGGACGTGCTTGTAATAATTGCGCCTGCTACTTTCCCCTGAAGAGCATTCAGCAGGCTTGTCTCGCTGGTGCGGTTAATGTCTTCACCCTTTACGCTTTGTAAAGCATAGCCGGTTGATCGCTCCGCCCGCATTATTCCCAACGCTGTAACTTTTACCTCCTGCATTTCAATGGCCTCTTCCTCAAGCGCAACGTCTATAACCCTTCGTCCGGCTATGTCAACCTCCTGGGTCTTATAGCCAATGCATGTAAAGCGTAGAGTTTTGGAGATTGATGGGGTTACCAGCTCGTACCGGCCCAGGCTATCGGTAAATGTTCCCCGTGCCGATCCAACTACTACCACTGTAACCCCCCTTATGGGATATCCTCCTGTTAGTGAAATTACTGTTCCACTTATTTTTATGTTCTGTGCTGCTATTTTGCTTGCGGGTAATACCAGTAAAATAATAAAAAAAAATGAGAGGAAGCCGCTCAATTTTCTCATAGAAACAACCATTTTAAATATTTCTGATTCGAACCTGCTTAAATATTAAGCTATTTGGTAGGCAATTTTATGGCGTTAAACAACTCGTGTCAAGTTTTTTATCAAAAAAAACATATAATCTGTTACCTTCCTATTAGTCTGAATGTTATAAATACTACTGGCAATTTTTTTCCCCTTGAAGCTGAATACCAAGTCAAAACCTATATATTTCGATTTTAGAGTAACTCCTGTTGCCGCTAATTTTTCATTTGCTGTGGATTGCTTAAGAATTTTAACCAACATTTATTTAATAAACACAAAATGAGTGGTTATGGAAGACCGGTGGATGGCGGCTTAAGCATACAGGAGTGTCGGAATAGTAGTTTTCTAGTAGCATAATACTTAGGCAACTTAGTAGAAGTTTGAATATTAGCTGGATAGGCAGATGAAAAGGATAGGAATACTCTCCGATACGCATGGGACTTTAGATGATGGAGTAATGGAATTTTTCTCCGATGTCGATGAAATTTGGCATGCGGGGGATATTGGCTCCCTTAGCTTGGCCGATAGGTTGGCCAGCTTTAGGCCATTCAGGGCAGTTTACGGCAATGTTGACGATGCCAGAGTTAGGCTGAGCTACCCACTTTCACAGCATTTTCGGGTCGAAGATATTGTTGTGTTTATGACCCATATTGGAGGCAGGCCGGGAAGATATGAGCCAATTGTGTATGAAGCCATTAATAGCAATGAGGTCAACTTGCTGGTTTGTGGGCATAGCCATATACTCCTGGTAAAGTTTGATAGCAAGCATAACTTGTTGTTTATTAACCCGGGCGCAGCCGGCAACAATGGATTTCACAAGGTTAAAACGGTAGTTAAGCTGGATATTGAAGGTAAACAGATGAAAAACCTGCAGGTTTGGGAAAAAACACGCTTTTAGTCCAGCAGTTGTCCTAAATTAGCCAGCGCCAGATCTTCTTGAATTTGTCAAGTAGCGGATAAGTTTTGAAATCCTCCAGGAGGCGGACTAGTTCTGAAATCTTTAATCGCCGGTAGGCGGACAAGTTCTTGAATCTGGAATCTGAAATCTGAAATCTGGAATCTGAAATCTGGAATCTGAAATCCGCCGGTAGGCGGGCAATTTCTTGAACTATCTTACCCTTTACCCTTTATCCTTGTCAACCTCACCAGCTCAATGCGGGTTTCGTTTACCCTGAGGATTTTAATGATAAAACCCTCAAACTCGATGGTTTCGTTTAGTTTGGGTATGTTCTGGTGCTTAAACAGGATAAAGCCGGCAAGTGTTTCGTAATCGTCGGACTCAGGAATATCAAGCTGGTAGTTTTCGTTGAGATGTTTCACCTCAAGCCGTCCTGAAAAAATATACTCGTTGTCGCTAAGCTTCTTCTCGACAAACTCGTTGCGGTCGTGCTCATCATCAATTTCACCGAATATTTCCTCCATGATATCCTCAATAGTAACCAGGCCAGCTGTTCCGCCAAATTCATCAACAACAATGGCAATACTTTTATGCTCCTTTATAAAACGAGTTAGCATTTTATTGGCCGGCATGGTTTCGGGGACAAAGTCGATGTTGATGAGCTTTGATTTTATGCTTTGGGGATTAATGAAGAGAACTTTAGAATTAACGTAGCCGACAATATTATCAATTGAGTTGCTGTAAACGGGTAACCGGGAGTAGTTGGTTTCGGCAAACTTGGCCCTGAGCTCATCAACAGTGGCATTCACATCAATGGCTTCAATATCGGTTCTGGGTATCATACAATCGCGGAGACGTACTTCGGAAAAATCGAGTGCGTTTTGAAATATTTTCAGCTCCTGGGTGTGGTCTCCTTCCCCATCGTCGGCCGATGAGGCCTGGTCAACCAGAAAATCGAGGTCAACCTTGTTAAAGATAGGCTTAGAGCCATCGTGCTTTACCTTTATCCTAAATACCAACCTAATAATCCAGTAGGAAAGCCAGGAAGTGAACTTGCTGATGGGGTAAAAAATAATGTACAGGATGTAAACAGGCAAAGCAAAAAACCTAAGGAAGGCGTTAGGGTGCAACCTAAAAATTGACTTGGGTAGAAACTCTGCGGTAACCAAAACTATTATGGTGCTTATCAGGGTTTGCACCAGGAGTAAAAGGGAAGGAATCTGAATCAACTTACCCAATGCAGGGGTAAGCAGAACGGCGATTTCAATACCGTAGATAACCAGCGCAATGTTGTTGCCAACCAGCATGGTGGCAATGTACTGTTCCTTATTACCTGCTAAAACCGCTATAACGTGCGATGTAAATCCACCTTTTTTTTTATCGAGCTCCAGCTTAAGCTTATTGGCCGAAAGGTAGGCTATTTCCATTCCAGCAAAAAAGAATGAGAAAAAAAGTGAAATGAGTATGATGATTATTGTGGTACCCATGTTTTACCTGTTTACTCTTCCGGCTTTTCCCTTCGTCTTCGTCTTATAAAATACATAAGGCCGGCTAGTAGGGCTAGTAAAAAAAGTATATAGCTGGAGGCAAAACCGTTTCGAACGGTTTCATAAATCCCCAGCGCAACTAGGAAAACAGTGAGCAGTAGCCAAATCATTTCAAGTATGTAGGCAAATCCTTTCACAGCTATAGAGCTAATTCACCAACTTAGTTTCTAGGATGCTATGTATTTTTTTCTGCATAAAGTTACAAATTTAAGCTTAAAAAGCATTGCCCGATGTTGGACAAAATTACCCATCGCCTTTCTAGTCTAAACTGAATGATAAATTGTTACAGTATGCCTCCTTGAAAAATATGGCAGCCGAATGTTTAGTTTTCCGAGTTCTACTGGGTAATTCCCGGGAAAAAAATTACATAGGTACAACAAGCAACTTGATACTGGCATTGACGAGGATAAACAATGCTGGGTGAAAGAATATTTGAGGAGAAATCCTAATAACCATGGGGTAATCCAGCTATCTGCTATTCAAGCAGAATAGTTCCATCATAGGGTTCTTTAACCTCCCAGCTGTCAAACTTTTCGTCGGATACAAGCCCCTTTCCGTAAATGTTGCCATTCACGCTGTTAATTTTTACATTCACATCCGTATAAATCAGATGTTTGCCTTGGTCCCAGTAGAGCTCCTCGGTGTTAAGCACCTCCCCTTTCCGGTTTCGTGCCACAACGTTATTCTTTGCATGCCAAAGCATTTTTTTTTCGTAGTAAATGGCGTATTTAGCAGTCAGATTCGACTCTACACCCAGGGTATCATCATAGGTATATACGGTAATACCCTCGGGAAATTCGGTGTAGGGTTCTTCGGAAAACTGGTAGTAGATGGTAATAGGGGCCTTCACCATAATTTTAACCACCCCATTTTCGGTGTACTCAAGTTCCGAGTTGTAGGCGGTAACGCCAGGTATACTTTTCTTATCCGAAAAGTACTGGATGGCTTCAGTATCGGTCTTGCAGCCGAAAAAGAAAGTAGTACCCACTATGGCAATGCCTGGCAGTATGTACCTGTAACCCTTAAATAGTGTGATGCGCATAGCTAAAGAGTTTACCTGCTAGTAGTACTTACGCTTAAAGAACCATGGTGAATCGTGAAAGGTAATGCCCAGGTTCAGGACAAAGAACGACTCCTTAATAAGATAGTTTTCATTTGTCCCCCGCCTACCAAGTTCGGCCGACAGGTTAAAGCTGGTATTATTCCTAAAGGGTAAGCCAAACCCAAGGGAAATTCCATATTCTTCAATCTGCCTAGAGTTGATAATAAGGTTAGTCTTATTGTAAAATCCCCCTGCCCGATAGCTGATTTTTTTAAGGTAGCTCTTCAAATCGCTACGGTTAGGGGTGAACTCAACCCCCAAACGGAAGGCTTCCATTTTTCCCATCTGAAGGGTGGTGTTAAAAGCTTCCGTTTTAGTCCAATCCTGATAGTAATATTCGGCTGTTGCAAAGAGCTTATCCTTAAACGTGTAGGAAATACCTGAGTTAACACCTGTAGGAAGTTTGAATTTACTTTTAGATTGGGGATGTGGTATCAGGGAATCAACGTAGGTTGACCCTTCGAGCTTGGTTAGCCACTTATACTTCATGTTGATATCCGAACCCGCATCCACGGTAACGCCAAACCCCAACGAGTTGTTTTTATCCTCGTCTAGGAAAAGCCTGTACTGGAACCCCACGTTAAACGATACATCGCTGACCATAATGCTTGAGCCCACACTGGCATTAGTGTAGGAATAGGACGAGGACGGAAAGATTATGTTGTTGTTGTAGTCGAGGCTTCCAAAGTAGTAGATGAAATTAGCGCCAATTGAGAAGTTTTTAAAAGGAGCGTAACCTGCACCAACAAACAGCTGGTTAATGCCTCCTTTGCCGGCATGCTCGTACTTAATTCTTCCAATAGTGCTAAGAATATATGGATCGGTTTCAAAACGAATTAGCCTGTAGCCCACGCTGCTATATGGGGCAATGCCAGCAGCCATTCCAATTTTTTTCGACACCGGAAAAGCAATGGCAATATGGTGAATGCCCCCTGCGCTGCTTGAGGCCGATACCTTATTCAGGTACTGGTCATAACCGCTGAACGATGAATTGTTGCTCTCCAAACCAAAATCAAACGTGAACGACATGGAATCCTGAGCAGCATAAGAGGCTGGGTTCAGGTAGTTTATCATGTAGGGGCTTCTTACCGATTGCGAAACGCCTCCCATTGCCCTGGTTTGGCTAAACCCATGAGTTGGTATAATGCCAATTCCAAACCTGGAGTAGGGCGAATAGGTATAGATATTTTGTGAAAAAACTTCTAGAGCTGCTAGCGTAAAGCCCACTAAAAGTAAAATTTTTCTACTATTCTGCATTGAGTTCCAAAATTCGGTTTAACCCGGTATAGATTAAATTTGGGTTTACAAATATGCTATTTTTTAACTTATCTACAAAGAAGCTGGAATCCCCACCTGTTAAAACTACCCTGCTGTTGCTATAAATTAGGTTAAATTTCTCGATATACGCGTCAACCTCAGCAACCACGCCATTTAGCACACCGGAAAGTATGCAGTCGTCTGTGTTCCGACCAATCAGGCTGAAGGTATTGGAAATGCTCAGTAGGGGTAGCTTTGCGGTGTAGTCATTCAACGATTTGAAGCGTAGCGATATTCCGGGTGAAATACCACCACCCAGGTAGATTTCGTCGCTAGTCACCACATCGTAGGTAATGGCCGTTCCACAGTCAACAACCAGCACGTTTTGATTTGGGTAAAGGGTAATAGCTCCCACGGCAACCGCAATCCGGTCGTAACCGAGAGTCAGCGGGGTTTCATAGGTGTTTTTTAAAGGAAGTTTTGACTTAGACCCAAGCACGTGTACCATAAGTTTTTGGCTAAGGTAGCTTAATATTTCGGGCTGAAAATTTCCAACAACCGAGACTATAGCCTTATGGGGCAGGTAGGTAGATAAAATTTCTTCCATGCTCCCAGCGTTGAGGGTGGAGAAACTTTTCAGAAAGACAATCTCGCCCTGCTCCATGAGGGCAACCTTTACCTGCGTATTTCCAACATCAATAATTAAGTTCATACATAACAGGAATATATTGGCGGATGTGTAAATTTATGGGTCATTTTACGGGCAAGGTTTCATGAAGCTTCTGCAACGTTTCAATTGCCTCACTAATTTCACCTACTCCGGCTATACGGATTGTCAGCTTATCCTTTCCCTCCTTGAGCTTAAAGCGCTCGGGATGTTGCTGGATGAAACGAATTATACCCTCAAAAGTAGAAGAACGGTAGTACGGCGAAAGCTGGTTGGAGATGAAATGAGCCATCAGCTGGCCGTTACCCAGTATTAGCTTTTCAAAGCCCAGCTCAACGGCTATCCACCTAAGTCTTACAACGCTTAAGAGATCTTCCACCTGCCGGGGCAGTGGTCCAAACCTATCCCGAATTTCATTCCTGAACCTTTCTAGCTCCTCGGCATTATGGAGGCTATCAATTTCACGGTAGAGCTTAATCCGCTCGGTGGTGTTGGTGATGTAGCTGTCGGGTAGAAGTATTTCCATGTCGGTTTCCACGTGGCAATCGGCATAGGAAGGCTTCCATTCCCTTTGGGTCTCATGTTCGGCCTGAGTTTGAATGGTAACAAACTCCGATTCCCTCAACTCCTCGAGTGCTTCATCCAAAATACGCTGGTAGGCCTCAAAACCGATTTCGGTTATAAACCCGCTTTGCTCCGCCCCAAGAATGTTACCAGCTCCTCGTATATCCAAATCCTGCATGGCAATGCTAAATCCACTGCCGAGTTCGGAAAACTCCTCAATAGCCCTCAACCTACGACGAGCATCTGCTGTTAAAGTTTCCAACGGTGGGGCAAGCAGGTAGCAAAAGGCCTTTTTATTTGAACGCCCTACCCTGCCCCTAAGCTGGTGCAAATCGCTTAGCCCAAACATCTGGGCATTGTTAATAATCATGGTATTGGCATTCGAAATATCCAATCCTGACTCAATTATAGAGGTTGATATAAGCACATCGTAGTCACCGCTTATGAAGCCTAGCATAATTTTCTCTAGTTTCGAGGGCTCCATCTGGCCGTGGGCTACAGCGGTTTTGGCTTTTGGGCAAATCTTATTCACCATGAGCTCCACTTCGGCTATATTTTGAATACGGTTATGCACGAAGAACACCTGTCCGCCCCTATCCATTTCATAATCAATGGCTTCCTTTATAATTGCTGTGCTGAAGGTATGCACCTCGGTTAGTATGGGGTGGCGGTTGGCAGGCGGAGTATTGATTATGGAGAGATCGCGAGCACCCATGAGTGAAAATTGAAGGGTGCGTGGAATTGGAGTAGCGGTTAGGGTGAGGGTATCAACATTCAGCTTTAGCTGCTTAAGCTTTTCCTTTGCTGCAACACCGAATTTTTGCTCCTCATCCACAACGAGTAACCCCAAATCTTTAAACTTCAGCGTGCTGTTGAGTAGGGCATGGGTTCCAATCAGAATATCAATTTTGCCCTCGGATGCCCTTTGGCGTATCTCGCGTTGCTGTGCGGGAGTTTTCATGCGATTGAGAAACTCAACTGTACAGGGGAACCCCTTGAGCCTACTGGTGAATGTTTGGTAATGCTGAAGGGCAAGAATGGTTGTTGGCACCAGCACGGCAACCTGCTTGCTATCGGCAACCGCTTTAAAGGCTGCCCTAATGGCAACTTCTGTTTTTCCAAATCCTACATCACCGCATATCAGCCTATCCATTGGCCTTTCAGCCTCCATGTCTTCCTTAACTGCCTTAGTGGCAGAAAGCTGGTCGGGAGTATCCTCAAAAACAAAAGAGGCTTCAAGCTCCTGCTGCATATAGGTGTCGGGCGAAAAGCTGAAACCGGGCTGCGACCTTCGCTGGGAGTACAGGGCAATCAACTCCCGGGCAATATCCTTGATTTTTCTTTTGGTGTTCTGCTTAAGCCGCTGCCATGCACCCGAACCCAGCTTATAGATTTTAGGAGATTCGGCATCCTTTCCACGGTACTTTGAAATCTTATGCAGGTTATGAATGCTTACCAGCAGGGTATCGTTATCCTGATACACCAGCCTGATAGCCTCCTGCTTTTTTCCGTTAATCTCAGTTGAAACAAGACCTCCGAAAATTCCAATTCCATGGTCTATATGCACCACGTAGTCTCCCGGCTGTAGATCTACCAACTCCTGCATGGTTATGGCATCCCGACGGTTAAACTCGTGTTTCAGTTTGTACCGGTGGTACCTTTCAAATATCTGGTGGTCGGTGTACAGGTTAATTCGGAGGTTATGGTCAACAAAACCTTCCGAGATGGTCCCTTCCACCGGGTTGTAGGCAATGTCGGGGGCAATACCGTGCATTATTCCATCGAGCCGCTCCAGCTGAGCGCTGTTGTCGGACAGAATAAAAGTTTGATAGCCCCTCCCGGCATCCTCGTTGATTTTTTGAACAAGAAGTTCAAAATTTTTCCCAAATGCGGGTTGGGGAGATGTGCCAAAATCGAAGGTGGGTAGCTGCACGGACAACGGTTTAATACCAAAGTATAGGGTTGACCGGGTGAGCAGGCTGTTGGAAAAAATGTCTCGGGAAGCAAAGTTACTGGCGTTAAGCTGGGTTGCTGTGGAAACAATACGGCTTAGCTCATCCATCCGGTTCAGCACCAATTCCGGATTTTTTACCCAGAGCGTGGTGCTTGGAGGCAGCAAATCGGTCAGCAGAATCCTTGAAGGGTTGTCCTCGGGCGATTGCAGGTTGGGAATAATAACTACTTCGCTGAGCAGCTCCTTCGATAGCTGGTCTTCCACGTCAAACGACCTAATAGTTTCCACCTCATCACCAAAGAAATCAAGCCTATAGGGAGTGGAAGCAGAGTATGAGAAAACATCCACAATGCTCCCCCTTACGGAGAACTGTCCAGGTTCATAAACAAAATCGGAACGCTGAAAGCCGTACTCTGTAAGTGTATCGCAAATGAAGTCGGGAGAAACTTTTTCGCCCTTCTGGATTTTTATGCTGTTACGGCTGAGCGTATCCAGGCTCACCACCTTTTCAAATAGGGCATCGGGATAGGTAACAACTACAACAGGCCTTTCGTCATTTTCGTTGAGAGCTGGAAGGAGCGCTACAACGTCAGTCCGCTGAACAATAGCATCGGGGAGAGTTTGCCCATACTGAACCGAACGCTTGTAGGACGATGGGAAAAAGTACACTTGATTTTCGGGCAGCAGACACGACAAATCACTAAAAAGATAAGCTGCTTCCTCCTTATCGTTTACCACAACCAGCGATGGCCGTCGCCTCTGCTCAACGTAACCGGACAGTACAAATGCAACCGCAGACCCGGCAAGGCCTTTAAGGAAAAAACCGCCCTCCAGATTCTGACCAGCATCCAAAAGCTGCTTCAGCGAAGGATGCTTTAGGTAAAGCTTATATAGCTCGTGTAGGTGTTGCAATAAAAAAATTTTCAGCAAAAGTAATCCTAATTAGTCGAATTGCGATATGCAATAATGCTCATATTCATACTTTAAACGGACAAAGGCATTGCCAGCATATAGCTTGAAGAACCATCCCTTAGGGTGCTTTTTAAACCCTTTTGCTTTAGACGGTTATAAACGATTCAATCTATCCCGATACTGCTTTACAAAGCCGACCAATATTTTTCTATTTTTACCAAAATTTTCTAGGTATGGAAAAGGGAGTAGTTTCAAAAAGTATGGCAGCGTTACGTCGCGAACCAACCCACACCAGCGAAATGGTGAACCAGCTGCTTTTTGGAGAGACCTTCGACATGGTTGAGCGCCAGGGTGGATGGTTAAAAGTTAAAGGCCATACCGACGGGTATTCAGGATGGATGGACGAAAGGCTATCGCTACAGCTACCAGACAACTCGCCAATCTTTACCGACAAACCTAAAATTGCCAGTCGGCTCTTCAGGGCGAAAGCTGCAAGTGGATTCACAACCTACCTTTGTCCAGGATCGCAGCTGCACTCCTTTGATGGAAAAACCTTCAGAAATGGCAGCTCCAGCTTTGTGTGCATGGACACCCCATTCGCCAAGTTGCCCGACAACCCACGCAAAAAAATTCTTGCGCTGTCCACCACCTTCATGGATGCGCCCTACCTATGGGGTGGCCGATCACTTTTCGGAGTTGACTGCTCCGGCCTTGTGCAGGTGGTTTTCGAGATAGCCGGAACTATGCTGCCCCGTGATGCCCGCGATCAGGCTGGCATTGGCCAAACCATAGAATTTGCGAATGAAGCAAAACCTGGAGATCTGGCATTTTTCGACGATGAAAATGGGGTTATCACCCATGTCGGTATTGTTGCCGAAAATGCCACCATTATCCATTGCTCGGGATTTGTACGTGTGGACAGGTTCGATCACCAAGGCATATTTAACCTCGAAGCCCACCGCTACACCCATAAGCTAAGAATTATCCGAAGAGTAATTTTTGATTGATAATCTTTTTCCAAAGGCCTATATTTACCAAAAAGAAATCCATGCTGAAAAATCAGATAGTCATCGTCTTTGTCATCATCCTTATTGCAGTCTGGATTGCCTTTAAAATAAGGAATAAGCGGCGCAACCAGGGAGATGACGATGAAAATAATGATGAGTTGTCCATGTAATAAGCTGAAAAATGTACTGCTACGAATATCCCCGAATGCTGGTAACAGTTGACGCAGTGATCTTCAGGACCGATACTCAAGGCCACCCTGTTGACTTGCTGCTCATAGAAAGGAAAAACGAACCCTATAAAGGTTGCTACGCATTGCCCGGGGGATTTCCAGAGATGAATGAGCTGCTTTCGGACGCAGCAGCCCGTGAATTAAAGGAAGAAACTGGGCTTGACGGAATAACGTTGAAGCAGGTAGGGGCTTTCGACAGGGTAGATAGAGATCCCCGCGACCGCGACATTTCTGTTGCCTACTTAGGATTTGCCTCTGCTGATAGCCCTTTGCCAAATGCTGGAGACGATGCCGCTACTGCTAGCTGGTTTCCCCTTAATAATCTTCCACCGCTGGCATTCGACCATGCCGAAATACTTGAGAAGGCTCTAAGCAACATTGGTATTTAGCTACACAATCATACCAGCGCCAACAGTAACGTTTGTGGCTTCGTCAATAATTATCAGGCTGCCGGTTATCCTGTTTTGCCGGTATGAATCGTAGAAAAGCGGCTTGGTGGTTTTAATTGTAATGCAGGCTATATCGTTCATTCCAATGCTCTTTTCATGGTAATCCTTCTCCAGGGTGTTGATGTTTACCTTGTACTTTACCTCCTTAATCAGACACCTCAGGTCATTGGTGGTGTGCTTAACGGCATACTTACCTCCCACCACGAGTGGTTTTTCGGAAAACCAGCAAATCATCAGATCCACCTCCTGCCCCTGCTTGATGCCATTCTCCTCGGGAATGATGAGGCCACCACGCGATATGTCAAGGTCATCATCCAGAAGAATGGTTCCGGATTGCGGGGCGGTAATGGAGTCGAGGCTGTCTGTCCAGAAGTCGATGCCCTTAATCACGGAGCTAAACCCCGAGGGTAGCACCTTCACCCTGTCTCCAACCCTAAACGTTCCGCTAGCCATGCGCCCGGCATAGCCCCGGTAATCGGGAAATTCCGCAGACTGTGGGCGAATAACATACTGAACAGGAAAACGGGCATCCAGCTGGTTGTAGTCGTTCGAAATGTAGAGATTCTCGAGCAAGTACATCAACGTTGGCCCCTGATACCAATCCATGTGCTTTGAACGCTCCACCACGTTATCGCCCAAAAGCGCGCTTATCGGAATAAACCGCAAATCGTATAAGTCAAGAAAACTTGAAAATTCCAGGAACCTACGCTGAATGGCCTCAAAGGATTCCTGAGCGTAGTCCACCATGTCCATCTTGTTCACACATACAATCACATGGGGTATTCTGAGAAGCGAGGCAATGTAGGCATGACGAATGGTCTGCTCAACAATACCGTGCCTGGCATCAACCAGAATTACAGCAGCATTTGCGGTTGATGCCCCTGTAACCATGTTACGCGTGTACTGAGTATGGCCAGGGGTATCGGCAATGATGAACTTTCTCTTAGGGGTATGAAAGTACCTGTAGGCCACATCGATGGTAATACCCTGCTCCCTCTCGGCACGCAGCCCATCGGTAAGCAGCGCCAAGTCTAAGGAATCCTCACCTTTTTTAATGCTTGCCCGCTCAATAGCCTCCAGCTGATCCTGAAAGATAGCCTTGGAATCATAGAGCAGGCGCCCAATCAGTGTACTTTTCCCATCGTCAACGCTTCCTGCCGTGGTAAAACGTAGCAACTCCATGTCGAGGTACGCGCTACTGGTAATTTCCTGTTCCATCAATTTTTAGTAAAAAGATTATCAAGTTAAATATTTTGAAACCTGTATTGGCTTAATCTTACTGCCATGAAACAATTCTTGCGAATGTAAGTTTCCGTAAATAGTAAGGTGTTTAAAAATAACCCTCTATTTTCCTGTCTTCCATGGCCGCTTCCGAGCGCTTATCATCGGCACGACCACCGCGCTCGGTGGTTCGGGTGGCAGCCACCTCGCGGATAATCTCCTCAAGCGTGCTGGCCGCAGACTCCACCGCACCGGTACAGGTTGCATCGCCTATGGTTCTGAACCGCACAATACGCTTTTCAGCCACCTCGTCATCTTTCATCGGCAGGAATGGGGTTTTGGCATAGAGGACCCCGTCGCGCATGAATACGTCGCGTTCGTGTGAAAAGTACAGTGAGGGCAGGGCAATCTGTTCCATTAGCACGTACTGCCAAACGTCCATTTCGGTCCAGTTGCTTATGGGGAAAACTCTAAAATGCTCGCCCAGATTCTTTCGCCCGTTGAATAGGTTCCAAAGTTCCGGCCGCTGGTTCTTGGGGTCCCACTGTCCAAACTCATCGCGGTGCGAAAAGAATCGCTCCTTTGCCCGTGCTTTCTCCTCGTCGCGACGTCCCCCTCCCATGGCGCAATCAACCTTCAACTCCTCAATGGCATCGAGCAGGGTAACGGTTTGAAGCTTGTTACGGCTGGCATTGTAGCCTTTTTCCTCGGCAACCCTACCCCTGTCAATGGAATCCTGAACGTAACGAACAATAAGCTGCACCCCTGTTTCCTTAACCAGCCAGTCGCGAAACTCCAGGGTTTCGGGGAAATTATGACCCGTATCAATATGCAAAAGAGGAAACGGTACTTTGGCCGGATAAAAGGCCTTGCGGGCAAGGTGAAACATCACGATGGAATCCTTACCCCCACTGAACAGCATAACGGGATTCTCAAACTGCGAAACAACCTCTCGAATCACGTAAATTGACTCGGACTCCAGCTCCCGTAAATGATTTAGCTTGAATTTACTCATATCAACGACTTACTTCTCCTTTAAAATTTTCAGCACAAATATAACAACGATTGCGCAGCTCATGCTCACTTACAACCTATAACCTTAACACTCAAACAGACAAAAGGGTTCAACCTACCATGGAATCTCCAGCCAGTCAACCACATGGGTAAACAGCATATTTACCGCCTCCTCTACCCCGATTGAATTGTTGAATATGACAAGATTTGGATCGGTTGGATTCTCATACGCTGCCGAAAAACCTGTGAGGTTATTTAGCTGTCCTTGTTCAGCCTTGGCGTAAAGTCCTTTAACATCACGCTTCATGCAGGTTTCGAGGCTGGCATTTACGAATACTTCGTAGAAAAACCTACTGCCCACAATTGATCTGGCCAAATCCCTCATGGATTGAAGCGGTGATACCAGGCAGCAAATTGCCACTAATCCTTGGGAATTGAGCAGCTTGGCAATATGGGCAACCCGCCGGATATTCTCCTTTCGGTCGTCATCGGAAAAGCCCAGGTCGGAGCATACGCCGCTGCGAACCTCATCACCATCCAGAAGCACATATCCTACGCCAATGCCATCGAGCATCCGGCCTAAGCCCAACCCTATTGTTGATTTACCCGACGAGGGTAGTCCTGTTAGCCAAATTGTTGCAGGTGTACAGCTAGTCATAAGGAAATAACTATGTAATGCTAATGAGTACAGAAGAAAAAATTCCAACCTACCGTAAATCTATAACCTCTATGCCCTTACGGGTTGAAATATCGAATGTAAAGGTGCCATCGGGAGCAGGGACGTTGGTTTTAAATTGACTAATGTTGACGATGTAGCTTGTCCCATCCTTTCCATGGTATCTGATAAAAACCGGTTCGAGCGAAACCTTGTCAAATCTCAGCTTAACCGAAACGTAGGGAGAGTCAAGGGCTTTTGGGTAGAAGTCCATTTCGACCAGCGTGCGGTTTTTCACCGTGGTTTCCGATATAAATCTCACCTTAAACCTGGATTCATAATCTCTAAAAATGCCAGCGGGGTCATCAAGAGGGCTGCCCAACTCCCCACCGGAAGTGGAAATGGTAACCTCGTTGGCCTCGCCAATGTACTGCCACTTGGTTGAGCCATCAAAATAAACCTCCATGCCCATAATCTTCAGCAGGTACTTGTTGCCCTTAATCAGAATTTCACCCTGCTGGGTGTTGGCAACATTTTCCTGGCGGTTCTCGATGGTAAGTGAAAAAGTGGCATTTATACTACTGGCTTCCAGCATTTTACTGCTAAAATCCCAAAAAGTTTGTGGTACATCCTGGGATTCCTGCGCAACGAGGTTTACCGATAATAGGGCGAAAACAAACAGCATTAAACTTCTCATAGCCTAATTATTAAACGAAATATCGCCATTTAGCAGCCATCAAGGTGTACAGCTGGTGTGGCTCACTGGTTAGATAAACCCCTCAATATTTGTTCCAAAGACAGCTCGTCGGCAATCAGCACCTGCCGGGCCTTGCTTCCCTCAAACGGGCCAACGATACCGGCTGCTTCGAGCTGGTCAACTATTCGTCCGGCTCGGTTATAGCCAATCGAGAGCTTACGTTGAATTAGGGAGGTGGAGCCAATTTGCGTTTGAACCACCATGCGAGCAGCCTCCTCAAAAAGCTCATCACGCTTATTCAGGTCTATCTCCCTAAAGCCGTCCTGCCCTTCGGGTGCATAGTCGGGGAGCTGGTAGGCTTCGGGGTAGCCCTGCTGGTTACCAATAAAATCGGTTATTCGTTCAATTTCAGGGATATCGATAAAAGCACACTGCACCCTCACCATGTCGCTTCCGGCAGAAACGAGCATATCGCCACGGCCAACCAGGTTATTGGCCCCCGGGTGGTCAAGAATTGTGCGGGAATCTATCATGGAAGGGACTCTGAAGGCTATACGTGCTGGGAAGTTGGCCTTTATAACGCCGGTAATGATGTTGGTGGACGGCCGTTGCGTGGCAATAATCAGGTGAATGCCAATAGCTCTGGCCAGCTGGGCTAAACGGGCCAGGGGTGTTTCTACCTCCCGCCCGGCAGTCATAATCAAATCAGCAAACTCATCAATTATCAGAATGATGTAGGGCAGAAACCGGTGCCCCTTGTTGGGGTTTAACCTACGCTCAACAAATTTTTCGTTATACTCCTTGATATTCCTCACCTGGGCCAGCTTCAGCAGCTCGTAGCGGTTATCCATCTCGATGCAAAGGGAGTTGAGGGTGCTGATTACCTTTTGCGTATCGGTAATAATGGGTTCTTCCGAACCTGGAAGTTCGGCCAGGAAATGCCTTTCCAGCTTGCTGTAAAGGGTAAGCTCAACCTTTTTGGGGTCAACCAGCACAAACTTGATTTCCGCCGGATGCTTTTTGTAAAGCAACGAGGTGATTATGGCGTTCAGCCCAACCGATTTACCCTGGCCTGTTGCTCCGGCAACCAGCAAGTGGGGTAGCTTGGCCAAATCGAGCATGAATATCTCATTCGATATGGTTTTTCCTAAAGCTATGGCCAATTCATACTTGCACTCCTGAAACTTCTGTGATTTGATGATGGAGTGCATCGAAACAATTTCGGGGTTCTGATTTGGCACCTCAATACCTATTGTTCCCTTACCGGGAATTGGCGCAATAATTCTTATGCCCAGGGCAGCCAAGCTAAGGGCAATATCGTCCTCCAGACTTTTAATTTTGCTGATGCGGATTCCAGGTGCAGGAACAATTTCGTAAAGCGTAACGGTGGGGCCTATGGTTGCCTTTATCTTATCAATCTGTATCTTGTAGTGCGACAGGGTTTCTACAATTCGGTTCTTATTTTCAATAAGCGTTTCGTTTGATACGGGCGAGGTGGTGTTTTTGTAATCCTCCAGCAGCTCCAGCAGCGGACGCTGGTAGCGGGAGAGCTCTAAAGTGGGGTCGTATAGCTCCTGTCCGTTCACCTCAACCGGGTTTAGCTCCACCTCGTTGATTTTTTCAATGGTGAACTCCACATCGGATTTTTCGGGAGTATTTTCTGCATTTGAACTGTTAGTGCCAGCTGTCTCCTCTTCGATAAGCTCGAATGGCTCAGCATCAACCAATTCTGAATTAGGCTCGGGAATGAACTTTTCCAAAGTAACCTCAACAGCGGCATCGGTGTTATTAGGTAGAACTTCAGAATCAACTTGTCCAGCCAACTCCTCAGCAGTTTTTTCTTTTTTATTTTGCCTTTTATCATTTTTTCGGGAAACCGGGCGCCTCATTCTAATAAGTAATCCCCTGATGGTTCTTCTGAACCAGTGTAGCGTTGAAGGCTTGATAAAAATGGTGTAGGCAATAACCAGAAGTAACAGCAAAAAAGAGGTTCCAACCTTACCCAGCAATGCCGACAGCCATTTCGACACAAAAAGTCCTTGCGCTCCCCCTAGCCCGCTACCAAGAAATCCCTTAGCGGTTTCAAATAAAAAGCCCAGCACTAGCGAGCATAGTAGTGTTCCTATGAAGATATTAAAGATAAACCGCCAGATATTTTTTCTGTACAGCTTAAGAAGCTTAAGTCCAAAAACTATGATAATAGATGGCAGCGCAAGCGAAGAGAGGCCAAACCAGTGGTTCATAAACTGAGCCGATATAACCGCTCCAAACCTCCCGGTCCAGTTCTTCACCTCGTATTCGGCTTTGGAAAAAAGGCTTTGCCACTCCAGACTCTGGTCAACTTTCCACGTGAACAGGTATGAAATCAGGGAAATAAGAAAGTAAACACCCAGTAGCAGCAAGAATAACCCAATGGTAAACCTTACCCTTTCGTCCCGGAGAAGTTTATTTTTCCCGTTGTCCTGCCCCTCCTTTGTGGCGTTGTTCTTTTCCTTTACATTTGGCCGGTTGCTATCTGATGCCATCCCTGAATCGTTTATTTTTAAAGCAAGAGCTGGGGCAAAAGGACAGAATTCATGACTGGCAGAATCTCCTTACGGTTTAAGCACCCTGGTTGCAGTTGTCCAACTTGCATTATCCCCTACATCATTAAGACAAGATGCAAAAGTAATGAATAAAATCCGACAAAATCCAAAGGTTAATGTACTTTTGGGGAACAACCTACATTCAACTCTTACCGGTAGATTTACAAACTTACTGCTGAAGCGTGTAGATTAAATTGGCTATCGTTTGTGAATCGGTAACAACATAGTCCGATGGAGGAGCAAACAGCTCAAGCGGGACATGCTCGGACTTTACCGACCTTGCGGTGGCGTGCATGGTAAGGTTATTCAGCCTGATGTTAAACTGCAACAGGGTACCCTTTACCTCCTCAAAGGGTGTGTGGGCATTTGGGTTTTCGATTTGAATCTGGCTGGTGTAAATAATTTCGAATGGAAAATCGGGATTATCGGCAAAGTAGCCTTTAGCTTTAGTGCAGCTATAACCCAAAAATTCGCATGTTTCACCCTCCGAAATCAACTTTACCGCGGGCATTCGGGAGTAAAGTGCCGGGTAACGCTCCTGTTCTATGGGTTCGCTGTGGTAAAGTTTTTTATTAAAAATCTTAAGCAGTGTCGAAAATTCATTACGTTCAGGATTCTTAATAATTGAAATGGAAATGGCGCCCCCTAGAGCCTCAATGGAATTTATGGAATGGTTGCTGTTAAACCTAACTATCAACTCGGAAGGTAGCAGCCATGCATCATACCGGCTCTGAATTGCGCTATCGTAGGTGATGTCATAAGTAATAACACCCTCTGAAATGCTATTGTTTTTAACCCTACCGCCACATGAACAAAGAATAAAAGCAGACAAAATGACCAAACCGGCAATTGGCTTCCTCATATGCATCATCCTTAACAAACCATAAAAGTAGTAAAATAGCCGCCATATATACAACTATTGCAATAATAAACTAGGCCATGTCCCAAAAGGCAAGCTAGCTGGCTAATCCCCCTTTTTTCACTTCCAGCGAGTCAGCATTCGGAGAAAACAATCTCGAACCTTTCTAAAAAAGAGGTGATGAAAAGCAGCAATAAAAAATATGTTATTAAACATACTGCAAAACTATTGATTAAGCAAGCCTGAAGATGGCAGGGTAAAATACCTTTGAAAAATTTTAATAGCTTTGCAATTTTAAATCAACATTATATTAATAATTTGTATATGAGCAAATTAGCAGTTGTTGCTTTAGGAGGTAATGCCCTCCTAAGGGGGAATCAGGTTGGGACAATAGAAGAACAGGAGCAAAACACAACCGAAACACTGGAGAACCTGGTTTATCTGATTAAGGAAGGCTACAATCTTGTCATTAGCCATGGAAATGGCCCTCAGGTGGGCAATATCCTCATGCGGAACGATGCGGGAGAGCAGCTATACGGCATTCCCCAAATGCCCCTGGATGTATGCGTTGCCGATTCGCAGGGAGGAATTGGATACATGATTGAACGCATGCTCCGTAACGTGCTGAAAAATCACGGCATTGATAAGGAGGTTTGCTGTCTGGTAACACCGGTAATTGTTGACAAGAACGACCCAGCCTTTAGCAACCCAACCAAGCGTGTGGGGCGAATATACGACAAGGCTCAAGCCGATGCCTTGGCCTCACAAAAAGGATGGATTTTTAAGGAAGAGGTGAAGGATACGGGTAGTGGTTGGCGCAGGGTAGTTCCATCCCCAAAGCCAAAGGGGATTTTGAATATCAAGGTTATAGACCAGCTGGTCGATCAGGGAATAATTGTTATTGCCTCAGGAGGAGGTGGTGTGCCTGTTTACATTGATGAGGAGAAAAATGTGAGGCCTGCTGAGGCGGTTATTGACAAGGATTCCGCATCAGCGCTAATGGCTGCCGAAATCAAGGCTGACGAGTTCTACATTCTAACCGATGTGCCATTTGTGTTCATCAACTACAAGAAACCCAACGAGAAGAAGTTGGAATTCCTCAACCATGCCGATGCAACCAGATACCTCCAGGAGGGGATGTTTGGCGAGGGCAACATGGCACCTAAAATACGTGCCTGTTTGAACTTCATCGAGAATGGAGGCAAAATGAGTGTCATAACCGAAGCCACCAAGTTGGAGGATATGAGCTACGGAACTAAAATAACCATGGCCTACGAGGACTAGGTATCAAGCTAACCCGGTAAGCATACCGTTCGAGCTATAAGACTTTTAGAGAAGGCATAGCCCTCCAGGAATGCAGCTGAACGGGCGAACCTGAAACCATGATTTCAACAGTGCATTTTAAGCTTATCATAAATTGTAAAACAGCATAAAAACTTAAGAGTATGTCATTCAACCTAAGGAATCGGAGTTTTTTAAAACTTCTTGATTTTACTCCGAAAGAAATTCAGTTTCTACTCGACCTATCGGCCGACCTTAAAAAGGCAAAGTACGCCGGAACCGAACAGCAGCAGCTAAAGGGGAAAAACATTGTGATCCTATTTGAGAAGGACTCAACCCGAACCCGGTGCGCCTTCGAGGTGGCAGCCTACGATCAGGGTGCCCATGTAACCTACCTTGGACCTTCAGGTTCGCAAATGGGGAAAAAGGAATCCATGAAGGATACCGCCAGGGTGCTGGGCAGAATGTACGACGGAATTGAGTACCGCGGCTACTCCCAGGAAATTGTCGAAACTCTTGCCAAGTATGCGGGTGTTCCTGTATGGAACGGCCTAACCACTGAGTACCACCCAACTCAAATTCTGGCCGATTTTCTTACCATGCGCGAGCATAGCAGCAAACCGCTGAGCAAAGTTACCTTCTGCTACATGGGCGATGCCAGAAACAACATGGGAAACTCGCTTATGGTTGGGGCAGCTAAAATGGGAATGGATTTCAGGGCATGTGCGCCTAAGGCCTGCTGGCCAAAAGAAGAACTGGTAAAAACCTGCATGGAGATTGCCAAAACCACCGGAGCCCGGATAACCCTTACCGAAAAGGTAGAAGAGGGCGTTAAAGGGTGCGATTTCCTCTACACCGATGTTTGGGTTTCCATGGGTGAAGCCGATTCTGTTTGGGACGAGCGAATTAAGCTCTTAAAACCCTACCAGGTTAACCGCAAGGCCATGGAGCTCACCGGCAATCCAAACTGCAAGTTCATGCACTGCCTGCCCTCCTTCCACAACCGCGAGACTGCAGTCGGCGAAGATATTTTCAAGAAATTCGGATTAGAATCCATGGAGGTTACCGATGAGGTTTTTGAGTCGGATGCCTCAATTGTTTTTGATGAGGCTGAGAATAGGGTGCACACCATTAAAGCTGTAATGGTGGCAACGCTTGGCAGCTAGGCTTTTAAATTTTTTTGCGGGAAAGCAGCTTAAAAAAGCTGCTTTTTTCTTGCATTTACATTTTTTTAGCTATAATTTTAGTTGCATAATAACCAAATCTTTATGCCTTATGATGATTTATGTTGGTAACATTGCCTACTCAATGACGCCAGATGACTTGAAAGAGCTATTTGCCCCTTTTGGAAACGTGCTCTCGGTTAAAATTATTGCCGACAAAACCTCCGGAAGATCAAAGGGGTACGGTTTTGTTGAAATGGAAAAGGATGAGGATGGCCAAAAAGCCATCAGCGCTCTGAACGATACCCAGGTTAAGGGTAGAAACATAAAGGTGAATAACGCCTTTAGGAAGGATGATTCAAAAACAGAAGGAAAGCAGAAGGACTAACCACGGGCTTAAAGGTAAAGCCAACTCCTGGTAAGTTTGAATTCCGATTTTTTCCATGCAGTTAACATTCGATGTGCTGTTGGTGTGGTTTTACCATTATGTTTATTTGGAGTTTAAAAGGAAAATCAATAATGTCTTTTGGGCTACCTGAAAAAAACCTCCACCGTAAAGCGGTAGGCAATATAACCCGAAACAGCAAATTTTAGCCCGGTACCTACAAGAAATCCTATAAATGAACCTGTTGCCGAGAGCAGCGGGTTATTGCTTTTATCCCTTGCGGTGAGCTCACCGATGAATGCGCCTACAAATGGTCCAACAATGATTCCTAGGGGTGGAAAAACAAAAAGCCCAACCACCAATCCAATAGCCGAGCCCCATACTCCCCGCTTGGTTCCACCCATTTTCCTGGTTACCCACACCGGCATTACATAATCGAGAATAACTACAACAAGCGTGGCTATCCCCGTCCATAAAAGCAAGCTCCAATCAAAATTCACAAAGTTGGTAAAGTAGGCCAGCAGTAATCCTACCCAACTCAACGGAGGGCCAGGAATTACGGGTAGAAAACAACCAACCAATCCAACAACCACAAGGGCAGCCGCTAAAACAATCAGGACATAATCTACTACCATACACTCATTTAGTTTGTTCTACTTCAAAAATGCTTCAAAAATTTCTCCATGAAATCCTTTCAGCATTGAATACAAACAAAGATAGCCCTAAATTTGTATAATCAAAACCAGCCATGACAGCTAAAACAAAAGCCATAAGTGTAAAAGGTAGGGTTCAAGGCGTGGGGTTCAGGTATTTCGTGCTACGCAACGCCAAAAGGCTAGGCATCAGGGGTTTCGTAAAGAATATGCCCGATAGAAGCGTGTACATCGAGGCGCAGGGACAGGAGGAGAATCTTAATGAGCTGATTGGTCTTTGCTGGAAAGGGCCTGAACGGTCCAGAGTGGACAGCGTTGAAACCAACGAGGTGGTAAGGAAAGAGTGGAACGACTTTTACGTGGAGTAGAGAATTTACAAACAACTTGGTCTCTCTAGCAAATTGCAAGGGTAAGAATGTAGTAATTACAACTGTTTCATAACGAGTTATCGGGTAAAACAGGCTACAGCATAATTATATCTTGGGCAATCACCCCTCCATTAATACCTGCTAGAAGTGATATTTTTCTGTAGAGCAAATTCGATTAATCTCCAAATCAATTTTAGGCTAGATTGCAGAGTCTTTTATGATATCGTTAGAACGTAGAAGGATATCCACGTACTGGGCTCTCAGGTATGCAAAGGGATCGTGCAGATTTTTCTTTGCCAGCTTACCCCTGAAATCATGAAGGGATTTATAACCCTTACGATGCATCCATGCCTCAATTTCACCCAGAATTTTGGTAATTTGCTCAATACCATTCGCATAAATAGTGCTGGTAACCTGAAACGTAGTTGCTCCGGCAAGCAACATCTTTACAGCATCAGCACCTGTCATTATTCCAGTTGAGGAGCAAATGTCTGCTACTATGTTACCATAAAGCAAACCGGTAAATCGCAATGGCAAACGTAGGTCATCCTCATTGCTCAGGGTTATGGTCTGTACCAACTCCTCCTTTTCAATATCAATGTCGGGCTCAAAAAAACGATTGAACAGGACGAAACCCTGAATACCTGTCTCATCAAAGCGGCGAATAACATCAAGTGGGTTGGTGTAAAACGGGCTAAGTTTAACGCTAACCGGGATGGTCACCTTTTCGAGGACACTTTTCAGCGTGTCAACTTGCGATTGAATAATGGTTTTCCCCTCTACCTCAAAATTTTTGGGAGTAGTGTAGAAGTTCAGCTCTATACCATCAACCCCTGTTTGCTCAATCTCCTTGGCATATTCAACCCATGTGTCGGGATACATGGCATTAAGACTTGCAATGACTGGAATGCTCAACGTGTCCTTGGCCTTCCTAAGTTTAGCCAGATGATCGGCAGGGCCTGCGTGTTTAAGCGTGGGAAAGAGCTTAACCATTTCGGCATGCCGCTCGTTATACTCTTCCAGCTCATTTTCAAGCTCCAGCGCTTCGAGTTGAATTTGCTCCTCGAAAAGCGATTTGAAGACAACTGCTCCTGCACCTGCGGCCTCAATTGCCTTTAACGATTCAATGTTTAACGACAGAGACGATGCACCCGCAATTAGCGGATTTTTAAGCTCTATTCCCATGTAGCTAGTTTTCAGGTCACTCATGGCATACGGTTTTAATGTTGGAAATTTTCTACTTCAACCGATGATAGTAAAATATTTGCCAGGTCAATTGCCGACTTGGAGAAGCGAAAGTCAGAAAAGTTCTGCGCATTAAGCGCAACAACCAAACCCCTATCGGGCGCAGTAAAAACATACTGATCGCCATACCCGGCGGCAAATGGCAATGGTTTTCCCGATGGTAAAATATCTACCCACCAGTGCAGCCCATAGTATATGTTATCGTTAACCCTCACCCTGCCCACCGTTGAACTCTCCACCCATTCGCTGGAAACCAACCTCCTACCGCCATATATACCCCCGTTAATTACCAGCAAACCGATTTTGGCCATATCGAAGGTAGTTAAGGACAATCCTCCCCAAGCAGGTAGGCTATTCCCTGCATAGCTCTCCCACAAGAAATTTTCAATAGACAGGGGCTTGAATAAAAATTTCCGAACCATCTCATCGTAAGCTATTCCAGAGGCACGTGAGAGCACCTCAGCTATTACCTGAGAGGCAAGGCTATTGTAAGAAAATTTTACACCCGGTAGCGTGTCAACCGGCAGGTAGAAAAAGCGCTCCACCCAGCTCCGGTTTTCCTCAATGGTAGCCATAAGGCTGTTAGAGGCATAGTTATAGGGGAACTGCCACTCTTTGAAGTTCAACCCTGCAGTCTGCTGAAGCAAATGGCGCAGAGTGATGAGCTTTTTGGTGCTATCTTTCTCAAAAACCTCCTTATACTCGGGGAAATAGCTGTAAATAGGTGAATCAATAGAACTTATAAAGCCCTTGTCGAGGCATATTCCCACCATTAGCGAGGTAATACTCTTGGTAACCGAGCTGATGGTATGAAGTGAATTCCGGGTGGAGAATCCAAAATACTTTTCGTAAAGAATAGCACCTTGCCGGTTTAAAACCACGATGCTGGTAACCTTACCATAGTCTCCATTGCGAATTGAGGCTTCAATTTCCCTGATAGATGACCTGTTAATCGAGTTAGGTACCACCCTGCCCGCACTAGATGGTTTTGCCACAGACAAAAGCAGAAGCAAAAAAATGAATATTCGATTTAGGGGTTTCATCCGAAAAAACTTTAACCTAAAGTTACGGCAAAAAATATAAACCAGACAACCCAAACCCTTTTGCAATAAACCGCTCCTGACAAATTTTGTTCACACCGGGCAGCGCGATTATCGCAATAGGACATAAAAAAAATTCCCCGGCTACTTTTCCGGGGAAATAGTTGCTCATTAAACTCAAGCTGCTATCCTAAATCCTTAGGCAGCTTGCTTAACTCGGTGAAACACTCATCGGCTGAAACCAGCAACTCCTGCTGTAAGGCTTTGAAGTGGGCCTTTGTAGCCTTTTTGTCAGTCAACTTGCCCGGATTGTTGATTTTTTTAATAGCGGTGTTACGGCTTTCCATAATTTTTGAGATAATTCCCTCTGCCTTGTCGCGATTTTTATCGCCATGCAGCGTCATATAGGTGAAGCAATCGTTAACAACCTCGCCAACCAAGCTATCAACATCCTTTTTAAGATCTTTTCTACTTGCCATGGGTGAAACTATTAATTTGATGAACTGCAAAGGTATAAAAAATTAAAAAAACACCCAGCCGGGAAGGGAAAGATTATTGAAGCCAAACGATTTATGCTGAGCAAGCGCTTGCGGTAAAGAAAATTTAAGAAGCCAAAAAATTCAGGCAGATAAAAATTCCACCAGCTCGTTTTCGACTAATGGGTATGTTTCGTCTATTTGCCGTTGCAGCTCAATGGTGGCACTGATAGCGGTAATGACACGGCTATAATGCTTTGAATCATCCATATTCCTTCCCTTCCTGTCTTTCAGGTATTTCTGCAAAACCTGATAGCCCCCGATTTTGTAACCCCAAACTTCAGAGGTAATGCCATCAAAATACTTATTCTTGTTGATATAGATTCTTCCCTTTTGTTCGTCGTAGGCAATCCCTTCAATTCTGTCATTTTCAGATTCACCTTGATATTTAGAGATGGCAAAGGACCGCTCTGTTAAAGTGCCTATCAAGTACTTCCTAAAAGCCTCATAGAACCCCATAATATCCCTTTTTCCAATCCTTCCCTCCTCTGCCAGCTCAATGCTAACCACCTCATCGCGCAGGAAACGCGTACGTTTAGCCAGCTCCTGTGCAAGCGCCTTTGCGCTACGTACCTGTGGTAGGGAAAAGGAGAAGAAGGTGCCAAGCAGGTCGTTGAATTCTTTCTCGTTCTCCACCGGTGGAGCTGTTTTCAACTTTTGGGCAATCCTCTGTCGGCCAATCGTAACCTTTCTTACCAGTTCGCCATCCCTGTATAGCCTAAACTCGTAAAAATTCGTCAGAATTAAGTTGGGGAAGGTGCTCCGGTATCGTGTTAGCTGCTCCGATTCCTCAATCCTATCAAGATTGTCAACCGAAGGATCCTTTGCCTCAATATACCCGGTTATATGGTTCTTCCCGTCCCATACTCGGAAATCGGGATTCCCCGCTTCTGTTTTCTTGGGAAGTATTGTTACATCAATCTTTTTAATGCCATTTTCTATTGCAAATTCTTTAATCAGGCTATCTAGATGTGAGTAGTAGCTCTCCTCCCTGGCATCTCCCTTGTTAATGGTATCTTGAATTCTGCTTAAATAGTCCTTTAGCATGTTTTAAAAAGTTTATATGATAGAATTTACCCGGCAGCAAACCAATAAATAAAAACTATTGACGCAAGGAAAAGTACCTGCCCAGATTGAAAAGCACCCACAATAGTTTTATAGAACTCAAGAACTCCATCACCCGTTTATGAAATCATGTTGCCTGACATGAATTACCATCATTATCAACCAGTGTAGTTTAATGAGTATTTAATGGAATGCCATTATATTGCTCCTACAAATATAAAATTTTTAGGAAACAGCCATCAACATCGAATTTATTAACCAGCTTTAGGATAAAAAATGGAATTCAATCCAAGTAAAAATGGCAAATAGTTTTGTTTCGGTGAGATATTCAACCTTTTGGTTTTCGGAGCTACTTACTTGCTACCATCTCAACTCTAATCCGCAGCTTGCTGGCGTACCTTTACCAGGGATTTATTCTTCCAGCTTCCATGGCGATAGTAGGCTACTGCAGCAATGGCCCCCATCGTCCAACCAATAGGAATAGACCACCAGATACCCAATGCACCCATACCAAAGGTTTTGCTCAACAGGTAGGCAAGAGGGATTCGAAAAATCCAGAGCGACAGCAGGGTGATGTACATGGGAACAACAGCAGCGCCCACCCCTCTGAGCAACCCGTTGATGGAAAACATTACGGCAAAAATTATGTAGAACAAGCTAACAACCAGCAGGTACTGGTAACCTATGGCAATCACATCGGAACTTTTAGTGAATATCCCCATCAGGCTGTGGCCAAAAATCAGAATAATGGCAATGTTGACAACACAAAAGCTAATGGAAATTTTCAGGGTTGACCGTAGCCCCCTTTTTACCCTGTCAATCTTGTTGGCACCAATGTTTTGCCCCACAAACCCCGAAAGAGCGGCGGCAAAATCCATTATAGGGGTTGCAATTAGTGCATCCAAACGGCTAGCAACGGTAAAAGCCGCAATAACGGTGGTTCCAAAAGAATTAACAATTCCCATCATCGCCATTGAGCCAAGGGCTACCATAGTTTGCTGTATTCCGGTGGGTAACCCAATTTTAACAATCTGCCTGAAAATTTGGCGGTCGAACTTCATGGTTCGTAGGTTTATGCTAAGCATGTGCTGGCTGTGGTTTAAGTAGATTAAGGCTATAATAAACGCCACAACCTGAGAAATGACAGTTGCCCATGCAGCACCGGCTATGCCCCATCGAAATTTTACCACAAAAAGTAGCACCAATCCAACATTGGTAAGCGTTGAAATAAGAAGAAAATACAAAGGAGTTTTAGAATCGCCAATTCCCCTAAGAATGCTGGCTATAGCGTTGAAGGCAAACATAACCACCATGCCCAGCATAAAAATGTTGAGGTAGGTCCTAGCTGGCTTCATGAGTTCTTCAGGCAGGTGAAGCATCCTAAAAATGGCTCCGCTTGCCATCAGCCCAATGGCGGTAACCACCACGCCCGAAATCAGAAGAAAAATATAGATGGTGTTAGCTGCACGCTTCACCATATCGAAGTTACGCGCACCAAAGTACTGCGAGATGACAACCGTAGAACCTATGCCAATGCCAAGCACAAGGGCAATAATAACAAAGATTACCGGAAACGATGCTCCAACAGCCGCCAAAGCCTTATCGCCAATAAAGCGACCAACAATAATGCTATCAACCACGTTGTAGAGCTGCTGAAAAATATCGCCTATCAGCATGGGTGTTGCAAACCTTAAAATATGTTGGGTTTCGCTACCGGTTGTAAAATCCCTCATTGCATAGAAATGAATTGCAAAAGTAGGCTATTTTTGGGGTAAATGATAAATAAAAAACCATTGGCCTGCTCCACTACAGAACAAGCCAATGGCAAAAGAGTTGAAAAAGATTATTGTGCTCTATCGAGCTGAACGGTAAAATGGCGCATAATTGGGGCTTCCCATGTAATTTGTAGCCCATTTTTAATGTCCATTCTACGATCGAATACATTTTTAAGGGCAACGGCCACCACGTCTATATGGTTATTGGTGTAAACCCTGCGGGGGATTGCCAACCTGAGAAGTTCCAGCTTGGGCATTCGTACCTCGCGGGTAACCGGGTCTCTATCCGACATCAGGGCACCAATCTCAACTCCCCGAATGCCTGCCTCGAGGTAGAGCTCAACAGCCAGCGTTTGGGCACGAAACTGCTCCCTGGGAACATTAGCCAGAACCTTGTTGGCATCAACAAAAATGGCATGTCCACCAGCAGGGAACTGGAAAGGAATACCAAAATCCTTCAGCCTGTTACCAAGGTACTCCACCTGCTTAATGCGTGTTTCGAGGTAGTCGAACTCCGTTCCTTCATCAAGGCCAACCGCCAGGGCATTCATATCACGCCCCGACATGCCCCCGTAGGTAACAAATCCCTCGAACATAATGTTGAAGGTTGAGCATTGCTGCCAAAGCTCCTTGCTGCGCATTGCAATAAATCCGCCTATATTAACAATGGCATCCTTCTTGCTGCTCATGGTCATAGCATCGGCATACGAGAACATTTCGCGCACAATCTCCTTAATGGTTTTATCGGCATAACCCTTTTCACGAACCTTGATAAAGTAGGCATTCTCAGCAAATCTGGCCGAATCAATCACCAGCGGCTTACCGTACTTATCGCAAATTTTTCGGGCATCCTTCAGGTTTTGCATTGATACTGGCTGTCCTCCTGCTGAGTTATTGGTAATGGTGATAATGACAAATGGAACCCTGTCGGCGTGGGTACGGATAAAGTCATCAAGTTTCTGGGGGTCAACATTTCCTTTAAAAGGGTGGTAAATCTCTGTATTCTCTGCCTCATCAATGGTGCAGTCAACCGCCTCGGCTTTTCTAAATTCAATATGCCCCTTGGTGGTATCAAACTGCGAGTTGCCAGGAATGTAGTCGCCCTCTTTCACCATCACGGAGAAAAGGACATTCTCGGCAGCTCTCCCCTGATGGGTTGGCAAAAAGTGCTCAAATCCCAGAATATTCTGGATGGCGCTTTTAAGGTTGTAGTATGAGGAAGCTCCCGCATAGCTCTCGTCACCCATCATGAGCGCACTCCACTGCCTGTCGCTCATGGCACCGGTTCCGGAATCGGTGAGCAAATCAATAAAAACCTGCTCGCTCTTCAGGTTAAACATGTTGTACTTGGCCTCCTTAATCCAACGCTCCCTTTCGCTTCGGGTGCTCCGGTGTATAGGCTCAACCATCTTGATTTTGTACGATTCTGCAAATGGTAGTTCCATATCGATAATTTTTTAGCGTAAAAAAATTAAAACTTAGGGATAACTTAAACAGTGCTGCATAGCCGGGGGATGGCTATGCAAATGACGGCATTAGAAAAAGTTATCCCTGTTCTTGATGTTCAGGAATACGTACTTGGCAGAAAATTTAAAATGAAGGTCGCAATAATTCATTATGCTGAATGCCGATATGATGCTTACTTGTAGAAGCAAATTTAGTCAACATTAGCTAAATATTCCTATCAACCCAGCTAAAAATGTTTAGAGGAGAATTATGGCCACAAGAGGAAGTGCTAAACCAGCAATAATGAGAAGAACACCACGATGGGTAATGCCATTCTTCCCTTTTACCAGGAAAAGCCCCGATATAGTAATTGCCATCAGGGCTATGGCAAAAATATCGCTGAACCAAGTCCACCATGATTTGGGTAGATTTTTATGCAGCATGTTAAGCTGGTAGAGAACAGGCCTGCGGTAGCTTCTTTCCACCAGAGCGCTACCGCTCCCTAGATCTGAAGTAACCGTTCCATCGGAAACAAATAGCTTGACTGTTCCGGGTTTAGGGTAGTAGAACGACCTTAGCCCCTGTACACCAATAGGTTCCAACTTAGAAGTCAGCAACTCCTTGTTAATTAATGATGTGTCGAGTGGGAGATTCAACTCCACCTTACGAATATCAATGGAGTAGTAGGGGTTCCAGTCGCGGGTATGGTTGAGCAAAATTCCGGTTACACAGTATATAAGAGTCATTCCCGTGAAAAAGTAACCAAAATCACGGTGCAGCACCCTGAGCAGCTTGCGCATGTTCATGAACGATTAACTTATATATTTTCCCTGGTATAAAAAAACCGGCAGGTATCCTCCTCCACCATAAGGCGTGAAGGATTGCCACCGGAGTATAGTTTAATTAAGGTAGAATGCTAGAGGGCCCTTACTTTTTGGCAGAAAACTGCATAGTCGAGTTTTTTTGCTTTCTGCTGTCCACCTTCCTCTTCGCTGCATGATTCCACATCTTCAGGTGCTGCACCCTGCACCACGCCAACAACCTCAACAGTGGTTCCGTTGAGATTCTGATCGAACTGGGGAACGGCATCGGTTGCCATTACCTTGAAGGTGCTGCCCGAATCGCTGCCCATGAGCGTAAGCTTTTGGCCGCTATGCATGCAAACATGATCAACCTTGGCAGTAAACTTTACGGTTTGGTTGGCAAATGCCTGTGGGTTTGAGATGAGAGAATCAATGCTAACCTCAACAATTGACGCTGCTGTTGAATCGGCTTTTGCCTGCTGGTTGTCAGAACTGCTCTTTGTTCCGCATGAGCAGGCAAGAATACTTGCTGCTGTAGCTGCGAGTAAAAATACTTTTTTCATCATACTTCTGTGATTTTGAGTAAAATTTAGTTGAAAATGTCCTTTAAAACTAGCTTGTGCAAGTTAGAAAAAAATACTGATAACATTAAACGTAGCATAAATAATGCTTGCCAGACCGTTTGTGGTAGCGAAAGCCATGTTAACCCTCGATATATCGGTAGGTTTAACTATTAGATGCTGGTATATCAGCAGGGCGATAAAAAGGGCTGCACCCACCCAGTACCATACATCGGAGTGATATAGGATACCAATGAGAACTACGACAGCTCCTGCAACAAAATGTAGAAGGTTGGCCACCAAAAGAGATTTTTTAACGCCCAGTGCTGCCGGCAACGACTTTAGGTTTTCCCGCTTATCAAAATCTTCATCCTGCAGGGCATACATGATATCAAAACCGGATACCCAGAATAGCACGATAACCGAGTAAAGTAACGGCAACAGCTCGAACCTGGGGGTAACTGACAAGTAGGCACCTATAGGCGCCAGGGCCAATCCAAGACCAAGCACAAAATGGCAAAACATGGTAAATCGCTTGGTGTAGCTGTACAGAAGCACGATTGCCAAAGCTATTGGCGAAAGGAAAAACACCGTGCGGTTGATGAAGTAGGTGGTTGCAATGAAGAGCAACACATTCACCGTAACAAACACGGCTGTAGCCCTGGAGGTAATTATGCCGCGAGGAATTTCTCTGTTTTGCGTCCTTGGATTAATGGCGTCGAAACGACGGTCGACTAGCCGGTTAAAGCTCATGGCGGCATTACGGGCAAAAACCATACAGAGCAACACCAGCACAAACAACCAAACATCAACATTCTGCGGGGTTTGCCGATAGGCCAAAAAAAATCCAATTACTGCAAACGGCAATGCAAATACAGTGTGGCTAAACTTAACCAGCGAAAGATAATTCCTAATTGTTTTTACCATAGACAGAAAGAATTGTACTCATCAGCACCAAATATTAAACACTTTAAATAGTAAATATCCTACAATCTACTCCTACTCATTTCTTAAAAAACGTATTAACGCCGTTGAACACATGAAGCATGCTCACATAAACAAGCCGTTTCTGGTTGCCTCACTTTAAACCTACTGTGCGTAATGCACATAACTCAACAGGATGAATAAAAAAACAGTAAAACTTCACCAACAGTGGAAGATCAAAAACATTAGCAATAGACCGATAGTACTCCGATGAATTCGTCCCTCAGGCAAAAAATGCGATCCAAAAGTAGCCATTTTTTTAAATTTGGGTATCTTTAGTGCTGCAATAACCACCCTATGAGCCGGTTCGGGAAGCATACGACGATTGTTTTGGCCTTCTGGCTTTTTATGCAATTCCCCACTCTTCAAGCCCAGGTCAGCCCGGATTCGAGCCTTACCTCCAAATCGGAGGAAAAAGTTCTGGCCAACCTGATATCCGAGGGAAGGGACAATGTTGTCAAAAATCCAGATAAGGCATTGGACAATGGGCTACAGGCTCTAGTGCTGGCAAAAAAGCTGGGCGATACCCGATTTGAAATCGAAGCTCTCCTGATTTTAGCCGAGTCGAACTTTACCCTTGGCCAGTATGAAAATTCATCACGCTACTATAATAGGGCTCTCAACTTTTATGACCAACTTGGCAACTCCGATGCAAAGTACAAGATACTCATTGGGCTTGGGAGGGTGTATGATGCTGAGAAAAATCCCGAGCTGGCCATTTCCACCCTTGAAAGGGGGCTTGCCTCTGACGAAAACATCAACAACATAAACCTGTATATCGACCTGCTAGAACTGCTGGGTGAACTTTACCAGAAACAAGGCAACTATAGAAAATCAGCTGAAATGTACAGCAAGGTGCTGGCAATAGTTGACAACCCGATGGGCCGAAAGGTGCTTTTGAAGGAAAAAATCAAATCTGACGCCTTCTTTAAGCTGGGACAGGTAAAAAAGAATTCGGGGGAACTGGTAGAAAGCCTAAGCAACTTTAAACAAGCTGCAGAAATTTCTATAAATAATTTTGATTCACTTAGCTACTCCAATGCACTTCAGGAAATAGCGCTCACCTACTACCTTCTACAAAAACCCGATAGCGCCAACTTTTACTTTACAGCCTCATACGCCATCAGCAACAAAATTTCCGACACGGTAGGCATGATTCAAGGCCTTCAGGGAATTGCTGATATTTACCTCGATTCAGGAAATCCTACTCAAGCCCTCTACTACTACAACCAGCAACTCACCGTGGCACAAAAGTTAAAAAATATTCCCGCTATCACCGAATCCCTGGTAAAAATTTCGAGATGCTACCTCAGCAGCGGCGATATTTCCAACGCTTCCAAATACCTAAATAGAGCCTTGGCAATTGCCCGACAAAACAACCTCACCCAGTCGTTAGCCGACGTTTACCAGTACCTGGCCATTCTAAACGAGGGTCAGGGCAGGTATAGGGATGCCCTCGAGTTCTATAAAATGTGGGTTGAAACACGCGACTCCATCTACTTCGAGGAAACAGGACAGAAGCTGGCTAAACTTAAAATCCTCTACGAGATTTCCCAGAAAGAGAAGGAGAATGAGCTGCTGAGGCAGAATTCAGAGATTCAGAACCTGCAGCTTAACAAAACCAGGTACCAAACGCGAATACTGATTCTCATCATCATCATTTTCATCACCCTAATTGTTCTTTTAATCATACTCTTTCGGTCTAAGCAGAAGGAAATTGCCAAACGCCTTGAAACGGAACAGCGCATCACCGATTTGAACCGCGAGCTTGAGCGCAGGATGATTCAGGAGATAAAAAAACAGGAAAAACAACAGCTACTGCTTGCCCAAAAGTCGAAACTTGAGTCCCTTGGTACGCTTGCAGCGGGCATTGCCCATGAAATAAACCAACCCCTGGGGGGCATTTCAATGGGGCTCGACAACATCCTGCTGAAGGTGCAGGATAAAAGCTACAACGATGAGTTCATGAAAGAAAAAATATCCTCACTTTTTGAAAATGTGGAGCGTATTAAAAAAATTATTGACCATATTCGCTATTTTTCACGAGCTCAAAAGCCTATTACCTTCACACAAATCAACATAAACGATGTGGTTAACAGCTCCCTTTTCATGGTATCTACCCAGTACGAGAACCACGGGGTAAAAATGGAAGTTACCCTTGACGAAAACATCGGTAGCATTACCGCCGACAAGTACAAGCTGGAGCAGGTTATCCTTAACCTACTTTCCAACGCCAAGTATGCTGTTGACGAAAAAGGGAAAAAACACGCCAACCACCAGTACACAAAACTGATTGAGATTAAAACATGGCAGGATAACAATCAGGTTTACCTAAGCGTTCGGGATAACGGCATGGGCATTCCCGACAAAATCATCGACAAGATATTCGACCCATTTTTTACAACCAAAAGCGAGGAAAGGGGAACCGGGCTTGGGCTTTCGGTATCCTATGCATTCATTAAGGATTTACTAGGTGACATTAAAGTTGAAAGCATTGAGGGTGAATATACCCGCTTTGAAATCTCACTTCCCAAAATGTAGATAGGCATGAAGGAAATAAGAATCTTAGTGCTGGACGACGAAAAGGTTTTTCGGGATGAAATAAAGGAATTCCTCGAAAACGATGGTTTCACGGTATTGCTCTCCGATAGGCCATCAGCAGCATTCGAGATGCTCACCCAGCAGGAAGTTGACATCATGATCCTGGATATAAAACTTCCCGAAATGGATGGCTTTGAGGTCCTCCGGCGTGTTAAGGAGGAGTACCCCGACATTGAAGTAATTATGATTACCGGACATGGCGACATGGAGGCTGTAATACAGGCCATGCGGCTGGGTGCAGTAGAGTTTTTCCCGAAACCTTTCCGATTACTCGACATGCGAGCGGCCATCCAGCGAACCAAGCGCTACATTACCATCAGCAACCAGCTTAAGGAAATCAACCAGACCTACTCGCTTATTTCGAAGGAGCTGATTGAAAGTGTGGGTAACGAGATTCTGGGAACATCACCCGCCATAAGCCATGTTGTTAACCTTATGGGTAGGGTGGCCAAAACAGAAAACACCTCAGTGCTGATTACCGGTGAAAGCGGAGCTGGGAAAGAACTGGTTGCCCGTGGAATTCATTATCTCAGCAATAGAAAGGACTCATACTTCTACGCAGTAAACTGCTCGGCCATTCCCGAATCGCTTTTTGAAAGTGAATTTTTTGGGCATAAAAAAGGTTCCTACACAGGTGCCAACGAGGACAAAGCCGGTTGGTTCGAGGTAGCCAACGGGGGCACCCTCTTTCTGGACGAAATAGTTGAAATGCTTCCTGCCATGCAGAGCAAGCTACTCAGGGTGCTGGAAGAACGTAAGGTTCGCAGAATTGGCTCAAGCGTTGATATTCCTGTTGACGTGCGCATAATTGCTGCCACCAACCAGAACGTTTTCACACAGCTCGAAACCGGCAAGCTCCGTAGCGATCTCTACTACCGGTTAAATACATTCGAAATCCACATTCCACCTCTGAGGGAACGTAGGGAGGATATTCCAGTACTTCTGGACTACTATGTAAATTTTTTTGCCCGTAAGCTGGGCAAAAGGATTTCCGAAATAGACCCATCGGTGCAAAGGGTAATGATGGGCTACAATTTCCCCGGAAACATCAGGGAGCTGCGCAACATGGTTGAGCGTGCCATTATTCTTTGCGATGGTAGCAAGCTTAGCCTGAAAAATTTTCCGGGCTTAACAAGCCAAACCGGAGAAGCGGGCACCCAACTACCCGGCATAGGCGATGACGTATTCGACCTGGACCTCATTGAAAAATTTGTGATTATGAAGGCCCTGGAACGCACAGGCTACAAGAAAACAGAGGCTGCACAGCTGCTCAACATCACCCGTCAATCGCTCGACCGAAGGCTGGAGAAATACTCCATCAACATTTAACGCTTAAACATCTCCTTGTATATCTGATAGCTATCGTCATCAAAGCAGACAAAAACAACCCTCTCGGGATGTAGGTTTTGCTGTTTGAATTCGTTTACGGTTCTAGTGGCTATTTCGGCGGCCTCCCTTTTGGGATACCCGTAAACACCGGTGCTAATGTTAGGAAATGCAATACTTTTCAGCGAGTAATCAGCTGCAAGCAGTAAGCTGTTCCAATAGGCTGAGGCCAGAAGCTTAGCCTCACCCCGCGATCCGCCATGCCAAACAGGGCCTACAGTATGAATTATGTACCTAGCCTTAAGATTGTAGCCTCTAGTGATGCGTGCCTCACCAGTAGGGCATCCACCCAACGTTCGGCATTCTGCAAGTAGCTGCGGTCCCGCAGCACGATGGATAGCGCCATCAACTCCTCCACCGCCAAGCAACGATTCGTTGGCGGCATTTACTATCGCATCCACATCCATTAACGTAATGTCTCCTTTAACCAGCTCTACCATAACCTGTTATCGTTTTAAGTAAAATGGATTTTAGATGGTTAAAAGATAGTGAAATTGTTCTTACAGGTAACCCGGGTGTGCTAAAAAAAATTGAGTTGAAAGCCGTGAGCCGGTAGGCGTTAAAGGTTTAAAGCTATGTGATTGGCTGCGTATTATTTGAAATTTAAATCCGTCAAATGCCGAAAAAAATAGTTAAAACTTTCTGAGCACTTGACTTTTATGTAATATAGCCATAATTTGCACCTGAATACTAACCTAAAACCATTTAACCATGTTAAGAAAATCTGTTTATGCTCTGGCGCTTGGCGGGTTGCTACTGACTGCCTGCCAAAAGGAAGAAAATTTTTCGGATGAAACCAACCCGCTCTCAACGAAGCAGGAGCTGAAGAATGGCGATATCATCCCGGGGAAATTTATTGTGGTATTTACACAGGATACATTCAGCACAAGGGTTGACAAGGTGCAACAGGTAAGTTATGAAGAAAGCCATGCTAAAGCGCTGGCTGAAGCATCAACCTTTTTGAGTGTTTATGCTGTACCATCCGGTAAGATTGACCAGGTGTATGGAGCTTCCATAAAAGGTTTTTCCGCCGAACTCAACGAGCTACAGGTAAATGCGATTTATAGGGATTCGAGAGTTGCCTATATAGAACCTGATCGCTGGATAGTGCTGGACTACAAGGTTGAGTCAATCTCCGATCCCACAGCGAAGGGCCAAACCACTCCATGGGGTATAACCCGTGTTGGAGGCGCTACCAACTATACAGGAACCAACGTGGCATGGATAATCGATACAGGTATTGATTTAGACCATCCCGATTTAAATGTGGATGTTTCTCGCAGCAAGACATTCGTGCCCCGTGGAAGAACTCCCGATGACGATAACGGGCATGGCTCGCATGTTGCAGGGACAGTTGCTGCAAAAAATAACACCATTGGCGTTGTTGGGGTTGCTGCAGGAGCGCCTGTAGTGGCTGTAAAGGTTCTCGACCGTAGTGGAAGCGGAGCTTACTCCACCATTATTTCCGGTGTTAACTATGTTGCCTCTGCTGGCAAATCGGGTGATGTAGCCAACATGAGCCTAGGAGGCCCCACCTATCAGGCACTCGACGATGCTGTGCTGGCAGCATCTAACAAGGGGATTAAGTTTTCGTTAGCCGCTGGTAATGAAAGTGCTAATGCCAACCTTAGCTCTCCTGCACGGGTGAATGGGTCTAACATCTTCACCATCTCAGCAATGGATAATGCCGATAAATTTGCATACTTCTCCAACTATGGGAATCCGCCTATAGACTACTGTGCTCCCGGAGTAAGCATCTACTCGACCTACAAGTCGGGTAAATACGCAACCCTTAGCGGCACTTCTATGGCTTCACCTCATGCTTGCGGAGTAACCCTGCTTGGCTCACCCCGAACCGATGGATACGTGCTCAACGATCCCGATGGCAACCCCGATCCTATCATTCACAAGTAGTTATATTGCGTCACTAATCAAAAAAGAGGCCTTAAGCCTCTTTTTTGATTAGTATCCTGCGGCTTGCCCATCTTTTCTCGACTCCGAAGCCCCAACGTAAACCCTATTCCGTTCATCGTACATTATAGCCTGGTATCCGCCGTAACCGTCAAGGCTGTATGAAATCCTGTGTCCTTTGCCGAGAAGTTTACGGATTTCCTGATAGTCAAAGCCAGATTCCAGAAAAACGTTACCGCCATCGTTCATCCTCTCACCCGTTGGCTCGGAGCTACCCTCGTGCTGGATTCGCGGTGCATCGCCTGCCTCTTGTAAGTTCATACCAAAGTCGATAAGGTTAACAATAACTTGAACATGCCCCTGGGGTTGCATTCCGCCACCCATAACCCCAAAGCTTACCCATGGCCTTCCACTCTTTGTAATAAAACCAGGAATAATGGTGTGAAATGGCCTTTTCCCGGGTTGGAAAACATTGGGATGTCCTTCCTCAAGCGAGAACAGCTCACCCCTGTCCTGCAGCACAAAACCCAGACCTGTAGGAGTCATTCCCGAACCCATTCCCCTGTAATTGCTCTGAATGAGCGAAACCATGTTTCCCTCGCTGTCGGCAACGGTGAGGTAAACGGTGTTGCCGGTTTGCAACTCACCCGCATCGTAACTTCTTGCTGCACGGTTCATATCAATAAGGGCAGCACGATTTTTTGCGTAGTCCTTCGAAAGCAGACTCATATATGAAACGTCAGTAAAATCAGGATCGGCATAGTAACGTGCCCTATCCTCGAAGGCGAGTTTCTTTGCTTCAACAAAAAGGTGCATGTAGTCAGCCGAGCCAAAGCCCATTGAGGCAATATCGAAATTTTCGAGGATGTTTAGCATCTCGAGCGTTGCAATGCCCTGGCCGTTTGGGGGAAGCTCCCAAACATCGTAGCCCCGGTATGAGGTTGAAACGGGTTCAACCCATTCCGAGCGGTGTGAGGCTAAATCGTTGTAGGACAAAAATCCACCATTCCTCTTCATGTAATCATCAATGGTCCGGGCAATGCCGCCACGGTAGAATTCGTCACGACCATTCTTTGCAATCATTTCCAAGGTATTTGCCAGGTAGGGATTCTTGAATATTTCCCCCTTTGCAGGCGCTTTCCCGTTGGGCAGGTAAACATCAGCAAAACCTTCGAACTGCTTAAGCCTTTCGGCATTACCCTTCCAGTAGTAGGCAATTAGCTCTGATACAGGAAATCCCTCCCGGGCATAGCCAATTGTTGGTTCAAGGATTACCTTCATGGGCAGCCTGCCAAATCTACTGTGCAGCTCAAACCAGCCATCCACGCAACCAGGCACCGATACCGGCAGCGGGCCAATGGCAGGGATATGCTTTATTCCATGCTCCTTGAAATACTCAAGTGATAGCGACTTGGGCGAACGGCCGCTGGCATTTAACCCATAGAGTTTTTGCGTTTTGGCATCCCATACAATGGCGAAAAGGTCACCCCCAATGCCCGAACCGGTTGGTTCAACCAGACCAAGCATGGCATTAGCTGCTATGGCAGCATCCACAGCAGTTCCGCCCTTTTTCAGAATATCTATGGCCACCTGAGTTGCCAACGGTTGGCTGGTACAGGCCATACCGTGACTCGCAATCACCTCCGAACGGGTGGCAAAGTTAAGCCCTGTCATCCTATCCTGGCCACTGCCGGTAAAATAAACAAGCGCCAGTAACAGCAACATTTTACCCCTTTTCAACATAATACTCGCAATTTGTATGTACTAGTAAAGTTATTCTAAAAAGCTTGCACTTATACACCCGTTCTAACCCTGCGCTTAGGCAGTCATGATAGGCTAGGTGTAAAAAAAGCCGATTGAACAATCGGCTTTTTTGTTTTCCCATTCTAGTAGCCAAAAATATCCTCAAGCGAGAGCTTGGTAACAGGTCCAAACAGCGACGAAAGTCTATTGAAATCCATGTCAGACTCCTTACCAAGAATAACGTAGGTTTTAGGCTTACCCTTTACATGGGTTTGCTGGAATAAGCGCACATCGTTAAGGGTCATTCCCGGAATAACCTCAAAAAGGGTTTGCCGCATATCGCGATTCCAGCCCATTCGACGGGCATCTAGGTAGTTGTAAAGTAAGGCCATCCTGATGATTCGCTGTGAACGTATGTTGGAGATGAGCGATTCCTTTGCCAGGTTAAAACCAATTTCCGCTTCGGGCATGTTGTTGAAAAGCTCGTTGAAAGCATTAAAAGCATCAATAACCTTGTCGTTCTGGGTTGCAATAAAGCTTGTGTTCATGAATACCCTATTGGGCTCATCGGGAATACTGTACAAAGAACGTGCAGTGTAGGCCAAGCCACGTTTCTCACGCATTTCCTGGAAAACAATGGCATTCATACCACCACCAAAATATTCGTTGTAAAGGGTTACCACAGGATAAAGGTTGTCGCTGTAAAGCTCGCCCTTACTAATGGTTTGAAGGTACGATTGCTTGGCATCGTAGTTTACAAAGAGCACCCTTTCGGTAGTTGTTGAAGTCTCCTCAAACTTTTTGTTCACCGGCAACGATTTGTACTTTTTAGGTTGAATATGCTTTTCGGTGAGCATTTTTTTCAACCCCTTAACATCCTGAGGTCCATAGTAAAGAATGATGTGCGGGTATGAGGTAAACTCCCTGATTAGGTCAACCAGCGGTTGGGCAGTAAGACCCTTCAACTCTTCATTTGAGAGAATTAAGCGTTGTGGGTTTTCCTCTCCATAAGTAGCATAGCTAACCAATGCGCTAAACACACTTTGCTGCCGTTTCTTGGCATCGTCTCTCGATTTTAGCTGGTTGGTAATGTACATAGAGAGGGCATCGCTGTTGGGCTGGCAATCGGCAAGAAGGTTTTCCATCAGCTCAAAGGCTTTATCGGCATTATCGCTCAGGCCCGTCAACGAAATTAGCATCTCCTCGTCCCTGACAGAAATGTTGAAGTTGCAAGCTAGCTTGTAGAACTCCTGGCTTAGCTGTTCGGCGGTAAGCTTTGAAGTTCCAAGCAGCTGGATGTAGTCGGCTGCATGAGTTAGCAAAGGATTAGCCAATCTTCCAAATGGGTAGTATAAAGTCAGGTTGAAGGTGCTGTTTTCGGCATTCTTGGTATAAAGCACCTCTACGTTCGTGTTCAGCTTGAATTTGGTAATATCCTTATCGTAGTCAATAAACCTTGGTTCAATTGGTTTAACGGTAGAGTTTTTAATCATTTTCAGGAAATCCGATTCGGCATCGCGGTTGATGTAGATTGGGGTTATGGGCGGTTTGGCAACCTTGGCAACCTCCTCGGGCTTACCCTGTTGCTTATAAACCACAACGTAGTTGCTACCCAGGTTATCGTTGGCAAAGCGAACCACCTGCTCTTTGGTAATTTTTTCCAATCTGGAAATGTAGGCAACCTCATCGGCCCATTCAATGTTATTCAAAAAGGCTGAGTACATCAAACTAGCCCTACCGCGTGCACTTTCGAGTTGGGACATTTGGCGCAGCTTTACGTTGTTAACGGCAGCTTCGAGCATCCAGTCGGGAAAATCGCCCTCTTTAAGCAGCTCAACCTGCTGGAGCAGTAAGTTTTTAACCTCCTCGAGCGACTGTCCCTTTTTGTTACGCCCTGAAAATTGAAGAATTGAATAGTCGGCCATAGCCCTGTTGTAGGCTTGACATCCAAGCGTCAGCTGCTTCTTGTTGATGTTGAGGTCGATTAATCCGGCACGCCCGTTGTAAAGTATTGCCGAAATAAGGTCGAGCATATCGTTATCGGGTGAGTTGGCACCCCTGAAACGGTAGCCAATAATCACGTTTTCGGCTTCCAACCCCACAACCTCAAATTCCTTTGGTTGGGTGAAAGGCACCTCGGGTTGATACACCAAGGAAGGAACATTTCCAGGTTTCAGGCTTCCAAAATTGCTGTCAATAATCCTGATAGCCTCATCGGGGTCGAAATCACCCGCCATAACAACAGCCATGTTGTTGGGAACGTAGTACTTGGCGTAGAACTCGCGTATGTTTTTCATTGATGGATTTTTGAGGTGTTCCGCCTCGCCAAGGGTGGTCTGCTGCCCATAGGGATGGTTTGGGAAAAGCCCCTTGAGGAGGGTTTCGGATGCCTTTCGGCCATCGTTAGTAAGCGACATGTTCTTTTCCTCATAAACTGTCTCAAGCTCGGTGTGGAATAATCTTAAAACAGGGTTTGCAAAGCGAACTGCCTGAATTTTTGCCCAGTTCTCGAGCTGGTTGCTGGGTATGTTCTCCATGTAGATAGTGTAATCGTTAGACGTTCCGGCATTAGTGCCAATTGAGCCTATTGCCGTCATAAGCTTATCGTACTCGTTGGGAATGCTGAGCTTTGACGCCTCGTAGGAAATGCTGTCAATTACATGGTAAATACGTGCACGCTCCAAGCTATCGGTTTTAGTTCGGTACACCTCAAAAAGGGAGTCAATTTTTGCAATAAGCACCTTCTCGCTCTCCCAGTTGGCTGTGCCAAACTGGGGTGTTCCCTTAAACATCATGTGCTCAAAATAGTGGGCAAGCCCCGTTGTTTCCTTAGGGTCGTTTTTACTTCCCACCCTAACGGCAATGTAGGTCTGAATACGGGGCTCATCCTTACTTACCGACATGAATACCTTAAGACCATTAGCTAAGGTATAAATTCTGGCGTTTAGCGGGTCGCCAGGAACAGACTGGTATTTATAATCCTGTGCCATGCCTAGCATGGAAAAGGTAACCAGCGCTGAGCATAAAGTCATTTTTTTTAAAAAACAGGTCATTTCTAGTTGGGTTTTGGTTACTTCCCATAAGACGAAATCCGCCGACCTAAGTTTAACATGTTTAGGCAATTAAATTTCCTGATGTTGTTGCATAGTATTCAAAAATGGTATAAGTTTAAAGCAAATTTTAAAGAGCCATGAAGCGCAAACTTAAAATCCGACAGAAAATACTGCTTTACATTTTGGGAGCAACAGGGTTATTCTACATTGCCTGTGTCGGGTATATCCTAATCACCTCCCGGCAAACCATCTACAAGGAGGCGATGGAAAAAACTCAGCTTACTGCAGAAGTATCGGCCAAGGAAGTTACGGCCATTTTTGAACGTGAGCTATCGCTGGTTCGCACCCTCTCGCAAGCCTTAACGGTGTACCAGGAACTTCCACAGGAGCAGTGGCACAAGCTATTTCTGGATATGTACCTGCCTGTACTCAGGGAAAATCCGCAGATATACTCGCTTTGGGACAGCTGGGAGTATAAGTACTACATTCCCGGGTACACCAATGATTTTGGACGATTTGTAATTACCACATGGCGCGAGGGCAGCCAGCTTAAATGGCTTTACGACGAGCGTAGCATGGAAGGTGATCCCCCAATTTATGGCGTTTTTAAGCGTAATGGCGTTGAGGCAATCTGGGAGCCCTACGTTGATCAGGTTACCAAAGGTAAAGCCGAGGTTAAACTGATGATAACCTACGCTTCACCAGTCTATGTCAACAGTGAGTTTGCAGGTGCTATTGCCACCGATGTTGGACTAGATAACCTGCAGGAAATGGTTTCTAAAATTAAGCCGGTTACTGGTAGCTACGCATACCTGGTATCCAACTCAGGAATCATTGCAGGCCATCCCAACAAGGAGTTCATTTTCAAGAAAATAGCAGATGTATATCCGGCCGATGAAAAAAAATACCAGCTTACCGAGCGCATTGCCAAAGGAGAAAAGTTCAACTATACCATAAAGGATTCTTCGGGTCGGGAACACCTGATTTGCTATTCACCTATTGTGGCAGGAAAGGTAAAAACTCCCTGGGCTCTAGTGCTTTCAACACCTGTTGATGTTATCATGGCACAAGCCAGGCATACCCTTTGGGTTTCAATAATTGTTAGTCTGTTTGGCCTGATAGCCATTACACTTGTACTGCTATTTGTATCCGGAAATCTCACCAGACCAATCAAAAAGATTACCGAAGCGTTGAAAAGGCTTGCACGGGGAGAAATTTCGGAAGAGCTGATGGTTAGCATTAATTCAGGCGATGAAATTGAAGAAATGGCAGTTGCCTTCAACACCTCACTGTCAGGACTTCACCATAAAACCCTATTTGCCAACGATATTGGAAAAGGGAACTACGCTACACAGCTCGAGCTGCTGAGCGAGGCGGATGTGCTGGGCAAATCGCTGATAACCATGCGCGATAGCTTAAAAAATGCCGCAAAGGAGGAAGAGAACAGGAAGTTGGAGGACCAGAAGCGCTCGTGGGCCAACGAGGGACATGCACATTTTGGGGAAATACTCCGGCAAAACAACAACGATTTGCAAAAATTGTGCGACAACGTCATCATCTCGCTGGTTAAGTATGTTGGAGCTAACCAGGGTGGCATTTTCCTGCTCAACGATGATGATAAGATGCATCCATTCTTCGAGCTCATTTCAGCCTATGCGTGGGATAGAAAAAAATACATGACCAAGCAGATAGAGCTGGGAGAAGGACTTGTTGGCGCTTGTGCCATGGAAAAGGAAACCATATTCCTTACCGAAGTTCCCGATGATTACGTGAACATTACCTCCGGGCTAGGCGAGGCTAACCCTCGATGTGTCATTCTTGTACCGCTTAAACATGAGGATGAAGTGGTAGGTGTTGTTGAAATGGCCTCCTTTAAAGTGCTCGAGAAGCATGAGGTTGAGTTTATAGAAAAGGTTGCCGAAAGCATTGCTTCCACCATCCTTTCGGTGAAGATAAACGCACGTACCAAAATGCTGCTGGAACAGTCGCAAATGCAAGCCGAAGAGATGAAGGCGCAGGAGGAAGAAATGCGTCAGAACATGGAGGAGCTACAAGCCACACAGGAGGAAGTCAGCCGTAAATCGGGCGAAATTGAAGAGTTTATGAACTCCATCAATAGCACGGCTTATGTTGTAGAGTACGATCTGGGCGGAAATGTTATCAACGTAAACGATTCCTACATCAGGCTTGTTGGTGTCCCCCGGGAGCAAATAATCGGTTCACATCATACACAAAACCTGATACTGAACGATAAGCAGAAAAAGGAGTATGGGACTTTCTGGGAAAACCTGAAGGCGGGCGTAAGTAAGAAGTTGCGAACAACCATAACGTCTGGTGGCCGAAGTATTGAACTACTCGAAACCTACATTCCTGTAAGAGATGTTGATGGTAAAGTTTTCAAGGTGATGAAGCTGGCCTTTGAAGTTAACGAGTTTCAGCAGTAAAAAAATGAACCCTGCTTCACAGGCTTATTTACATGCTGCCGAGTTTGCAAGCAGGTTAGCGCATTAAGAATGCCCCAGGATAAAACCGCCGTTGGTTATGCTACTATTTCCAGCGGCGGTATTTTTATTTTTAGGTTGCCATGTTGTATGCCAGGCTAGCTCCATCATTTATAGGTAACCCTTTAAACAAGCGATAGGTGCATGCTGAATAACAAGTTTCTGTAACACTACGATTAGTAAACCAGACGCAACAGCTAGCAGGGGGATATACAAAACTTTGATCATTTTCAATAGCTGGAAAGCGTGTTTAAAATTTGAAAAAACACTTGTTGATTTTTCCACGGGTGTGGGCTTGTAACCTAATTAAACTAGACTTTTCTAAATATCTTCAGGTTTAGCTTTACATATTCCGCATTTTTTTTTCAACGTATGATTTTTTTTACAACATTTGCCTAAGCTAAAACAATCTACCATACAACAGCAATAAATAGCCATAGCAGGATGGCCTGCCAATCGTGCCAATAGCACGAAAGAAGGGCATTATAGGTTTTATTTAAAACATTAAGAGGATGAGCTCTAACTTTTTTAAAACCAAACCCATTCAAAAGATACTTGGCGAAGCTGGAGACGGCGAACATGGGTTTAAGAAAACCCTTGGCCCGATGAATCTCACCACTCTAGGCATAGGTGCCATAATTGGTGCAGGAATTTTTGTGCTAACGGGTCAGGCGGCTGCCCAGTATGCAGGCCCGGCCATCGTAATCTCGTTCATCATATCGGGTTTGGCCTGTGCATTTGCGGGTTTATGCTACGCCGAGTTTTCCTCCATGATTCCAATCTCGGGAAGCGCTTACACTTATGCCTATGCAACCCTGGGTGAGTTTTTGGCATGGGTAATTGGATGGGACCTAATCCTCGAGTACCTTTTTGCCGCTTCAACCGTGTCGGTGGGGTGGTCGGGGTATATTGTCAGCCTCCTATACCAAATTGGGGTGAACATACCCCCTGAGTTCACGGCAGCCAGGGGGATGGAGCTGCTGCAGGTTCCTGCAAATATACCGGGTATTGATGCGGGATGGCTTCCAAAGACCGGGGAGCTTGTTGAGTTCCTGGCAAACCAGGGGGTTAATGCCAGCTCGCTGCCCATGGTAACTTCTATTATCAATATTCCGGCCATGTTCATCATAGCCGTAATAAGCATGCTGCTGATAGTGGGCATCAAGCAATCGGCCAACTTCAACAACATCATGGTTATCATTAAGGTATCGGTTATTGTTCTCTTCATAGCGCTGGGCTTTGCCTTTATTAAAAGTTCAAATCTGCATCCATTTGTGCCCGAAAGGGTTGGTGAGTGGGGGCACTTTGGCTGGGGCGGCATTCTAAGGGGTGCAGCGGTAATCTTTTTTGCCTACATCGGGTTCGATGCGGTGTCAACGGCTGCCCAGGAGGCTAAAAATCCCCAACGCGACATGCCGATAGGTATTCTGGGTTCGCTGGTTATCTCAACCGTGCTCTACATCTTAGTGGCTATTGTATTAACAGGCATGGTCAACTACAAGTTCTTAAATGTTCCTGCTCCTATAGCTCTTGCGGTTGATGCAATGGGTGAACAGTACAGCTGGCTCCGTATAATCATTAAGATTGCAGCGCTGGCCGGATTAACCTCGGTTATTCTGGTCATGCTTCTTGGCCAGCCAAGAATATTCTTCACCATGGCAAAGGATGGATTGCTTCCACCTGTATTCGCCAAGGTTCATCCAAAATACCGCACACCCTACCTTAGCACCATCATAACCGGCGCAGTGGCAATGATACTTGCAGGCGTTTTACCCATCAGCATTCTGGGCGAGCTTGTTTCAATTGGTACCCTTTTGGCGTTTGTTATCGTCTGCATCGGCATCATCGTGCTGAGGAAAAAACGTCCCGATCTTCCCCGCCCGTTCAAAACCCCCTGGGTTCCGCTTGTGCCAATTCTGGGTGCAGGTATCTGCCTTCTGCAAATGGCCGCCTTGCCCTTTGCCACATGGCTGAGGCTGATTATCTGGTTTGCCATTGGTTTGCTTATCTACCTGTTTTACGGCAGGAATAAAAGCAAGCTGAACTCGGGGCTGTAGCAGCAACATGTTTATTAATGCACACCGGATAAATATTTACATTACTCGTGGTGCTGGGCCTACCTCCTTAAATATGGGGAAAAGCCAAATGCAGCTCCAACACTTGTTTTAATGATCAACGCTGTCGCTCTGCCATCAAAAAAAACAGGTATCAAACTCCTGCCCATAGAGTACGAGTAAATGATAAATTATTACCATACGATGCTGCAGGAAAGCAAGAAAACAAGGGAGTCCCGAACCGTAGAAAAAATTTGATTGTAACTGTAACTCCAGGGGTTATCTACTTCAAAGACAACCCCATGCCTACATGTTAGGCTTCTGCTATGCCATAAGGCAAAACGCTAAATTTTTCCTTCAAGCCAACCCGCTCGGCTGCTCTTCTGCCCGTTCAACATGGACAAGCGATGAGGGGTTCACCAACATCAAGGCTTTTTAGCCAAAAAGGGGGTCAGGCCTCAAAATTCAGACCTAACCCCTAGGCCATTGGTTGTGGTAGAAAATGAATAACGTGGTTATTCTGTTTTTATCAACTCGAGGCTGCGCTTCACAAACCGACTTAAATCCTCACCTTTAAGCATGTTGTTTGCCAGCATGGCCAAATCGGTTAGCTCCTTAACCAGCTTGTACTCACGTCCGAAATTCTTGAGTAAATTGCGCCTCTCCTCCTTCAGCTCCTCGAGCTGCTTCTCCCTTTCGGCAAGTTCCTCCTTCTGAGCCTGAGGAATTTCTTCCTCCTTCTTTTCCATCTGGGCTTTATGCAGCTCATCAACGCTAACCTTTAGAGGCTCAATGCCGGCGTTTAGCTCCTTCAGCTTACCGCCAACCTGCTTATTCTTAGCTTCAACAATGGCTTTCACCAACGGGTGTGCGGTGTTCACCACCAGGTTGTGGCTATCGGGCATTTTATCGTAAAAGCTAGCGGTTGGGCTCATGGCAGCCATATCCTTCATTCGGCGCATGAACTCCGAATGAGTAATGATAACGGGGTTAGCGGTTTCGCCCAGCTCTTCAAACGAAACCCAGTAATGGTCGCCTTCGGGAAGCGCACCCTCGAAAACAGCCCGCAAGTCATCCTGCTCTTCAGCAGACAGGCTAACCTCACGGGTTTCCTCCTTGGATATCAGCTTGTCAACCACGTCGGAGTCAACCCTGGCAAAACGGGTATCCTTAAGCTTGCTCTCCAGCGTGTTTATGAAGTGCGGATCGAGCTGCCCATCCATCAGCAGAACGTCGTACCCACGGTTCTTAGCCTCCTCAATGTAGCTGTGCTGGGCTTCCCTATCGCTGGCATAAAGGTAAATTACATTCTTATTCCGGTCGGTCTGGTTGTCCTTAACCAGCTTCTCGTACTCCTCAAGGGTGAAGTACTTCCCATCCACATTCTTGAGAAGGGCAAACTTCTCGGCACGTTCGTAGAACTTCTCGTCGGTAATCATTCCGAAGGTGATGAACAGCTTCAGGTCGTCCCACTTCTTCTCGAACTGCTCGCGGTCGTTCTTAAAAATTTCCTGCAGCCTGTCGGCCACCTTTTTGGTGATATGGCTCGATATTTTCTTTACGTTGGAATCGCTTTGCAGGTAGCTTCGCGAAACGTTAAGGGGAATATCGGGGGAGTCTATCACCCCGTGCAGCAGGGTTAGAAATTCGGGCACAATACCTTCAACCGAATCGGTAACGTAAACCTGGTTGGAGTAGAGCTGTATCCTGTTTTTTTGAATGTCGAAGTTGGTTTTTATGCGTGGGAAGTAGAGAATTCCGGTGAGGTGGAAAGGGTAATCCACGTTCAGGTGGATATAAAATAGAGGGTCCTCCTGCGTTGGATAGAGATTGCGGTAAAAGTTCATGTAGTCCTCCTCGGTGAGGTCAACCGGCTTACGCACCCAAAGTGGGTTGGTTTCGTTGATGATTTTTTCCTTGCCGGTGTCAACCTCCTTGCCATCCTTCCACTCTTTGATGGTGCCAAAGGCAATGGGAATGGGTAGAAAACGACAGTACTTGAGCAGCAACTCGCTAATGCGCGACTCCTCAAGAAATTCCTTCGACTCATCGCTGATGTGAAGAATAACATCGGTTCCACGCGAGCTGCGGGTTGCCTCCTCAATGGCAAACTCGGGTGAGCCGTCACATGACCATTTAACTGCTCCGGCATCGTCGCGCCACGATTTGGTTACAATTTCCACCTTGTCGCTCACCATGAATGATGAGTAAAACCCAAGGCCAAAGTGTCCGATGATGCCGTTGGCCTGATTCTTGTACTTCTCCATAAACTCCTCGGCGCCCGAGAAGGCAATCTGGTTGATGTACTTATCAATCTCGTCGGCTGTCATGCCCACCCCGCTATCGCTGATGGTGAGGGTTCCAGCTTTTTTATCGAGTTTAACCCTGATGGTTGTATCGCCCACCTCGCCCTTGTAATCGCCCACCGATGCCAGCGTTTTCAACTTCTGTGTAGCATCAACGGCATTCGATATGAGCTCCCTCAGAAATATCTCGTGCTCGGAATAGAGAAATTTTTTGATGATCGGGAAAATATTCTCCGTTGTTACCCCAATTTTACCCGTTTGCATTGCATCCACATTTAAAGGTTTAACAAATTTTTTCCAGCCTCTACCTGCAAGTTGAATGCCATACAAAATTTACCACCGGGTAGGGCATAGAAAATGATTATCATCATGTTGATTTATTGATAATTACACTTTGTCGGGTGATTCTTAATACAACTGCCAAGCGGACACGGTAGGCGCAATTTTGGCAGGTTGGCTAGGAAAAGCAGCAAACACCAACGGAGAGTAAAAAGCAAACCAGCGCAACTAACCAGCTAACCGCTGCAACTTTAAGCTGACGTCGCCTATTGCCCAATTTCTTTTCGCTTAGAAGTAACCTGATAAGGCTGTTGGCTCTGATTACCATGCTTTCGTCCTTCATAATGCAGCTGTTGGCCCCCATGCTTTTTGCATGACCACCGTACTCCTGCTCGCCGTTGTGGGTTAGCATTACAACATGAACAGCAGGGTTAAGCATTTTAACGGTTTCTAGAATTTCGATACCGTTCATCAAGTTGTGGTTGGCCTCATCGGAAAAGGTATAGCCCAAAAAAATCAGAATTAGCTTTCTTTTGGGGATTTTGGACTTGGGGAAAAAATCAATAAAACTCTCTCCGCTCGAGAATGCCTTTATTAGGGATTGTTCAGGAACTTCCAGGCCTTGCATCAACCTGGCAACACAATCGGGGTTGCTCTCAACAACAAATATGAAGAGTCTGTATTTCGTGCCAATGATGGGCATGCTAGCACCCGTTTAGTTGAAAATTAGGATAAATGTAATAAAATGAACGAAATATATTTATGCCCGCCAAAGAGAAATTCAGCCTACAAGGTTATATTTCCCCATGATTCAGGGTTTTCGTGCCACGACATCAGGAGCTGCAGCTGGCTGGCATTCACAACGCCTGTACTGACAGCCACCCCTATAAGTTCGCTATAGTTCGTAAGAGTGGTAAGCTCAACACCGGCGCTGGTAAAATTTTCATCAGCTTGTTCAAGCTGGTAGCTGAATATAGCCAAAAGCCCCAGCACATTACAGCCAGCTTCCTTTAGGGCTTCAACCGCCGCAATGCTGCTCTGACCGGTTGAAATGAGGTCTTCAATTACCACCACTTTTTGCTCACGACGGTATTCCCCTTCAATCCTGTTGGCTAGCCCATGCGATTTGGGTGACGATCTAACATAAACGAACGGCAGGTTAAGCCTGTCGGCAACAAGCATTCCGTGGGCTATTGCACCGGTAGCCACTCCCGCAACCAGCTCGACGTCGGGATACAACCGACGAACAAGCTCCACAAAGGCGTTGCATATCCGGTTTCGAACATCCGGATAGGAAAGGGTTATTCGGTTATCGCAGTATATTGGCGATTTAAGACCCGAAGCCCAGGTAAAAGGAGCTGTCGGACTTAAACGAATTGCCTTAATTTTTAGTAAATTTGCAGCGATTGATTCAGCATTTATGGCTTCAGAGTACGTCATATTTTTCAACGATAGGAGGTTTACCATCACATCGGATTTGGCTGGTTACTTCGTTGGCAACGAAAAAGGGTATTTTTTGGGACATGCCTCCAGCTACGACATTCCAAAGTTAGTCAAAATTTTTCAAAGTCACCCGGCAATTTGTAATGTTTTTGTTGGTAACGGCAGCGTGGATAAGCTCTTCTCCTGGTTTACCTCTCAGTTTAAGTTCCTTGCAGCTGCCGGAGGGTTGGTGCGGAATAACGCTGGACAGTATCTGATGATATACCGACGCGGAAAATGGGATCTACCAAAGGGGAAGGTCGAACCTTCAGAAACCCCTGTTGAGGCAGGCTTGCGCGAAGTGGAGGAGGAAACAGGAATTTCAGGTCTAACGGTTGTCCGCCCGCTTACATGCACCTACCACACCTACGAGGAGAAGGGAAACACTATGCTCAAGCAAACCCACTGGTTTTTGATGCAGGTTAGGGGCACTCTCAGCCTGAAGCCTCAGGTTGAGGAAGATATTGAAATAGCTGAATGGGTTGATGCAGATGGGGTTGAAAACCGTTTGAAAGACTCCTACCCATCTATCCGGATGGTATTTGCGAGTTTACGAAGCTAGATTTCGCCCCTGCTCCGGAGCAGCTCAAAAAATCGCTGCTCGAACCCTTCCCTTGGCGAAGGAGCGGGAGAAAGTATAATTTTTCTATCGGGGCCAATCAGGAAGTAGGTGGGGTAAGCCCTCACATCAAAATCCTTAATCACGTCGGGTTTTTCTCCAAAGTGCAGGAATGTCCAGCTGTACCCGGTAGTCTTAAGAAAACTTTCCAAATCCTTTTTCTCCATATCCGCCGAAATGGTAACAATTTCTAATTTTTTTCTATACTTCCGGTAGATTTTTTCCAGCAAGGAAAAATCCTGAAGGCATGTGTAGCTGGTAGTGGTGCAGAAGTTCAGATAAACGTATTTTCCCTCAAGCTGGTCGAGCGTAACTTCATGGCCGTTTACATCCTTCAGCTTGAAAGGACTTGGCACAAATCCGGGGAGCAACTTGGTAATTCGGCTTCGGATATTTTCGGCAATTATGGCATGTTCGGGGATTTGAGTTGTGCGATAAACCGAGTCGAGAAGGGTTAGCAGAGCCGAGCGCGAAAAGTTACTGCTAAAAAACTCATCGTAGAGCGACTTGAGGATAACCAGCTCCATTAGGGTGTCGTTGCTGAGCACTGTATTGGTGGCGAGGAGTTTTTTTAGCTGGGTTAGGCTTTTCTCCTGCGATATGGTGCTGAAAATGGCATTCCCGGTACTGGTACGTGAGAAGAACATGAAGTACTTATCGTAAACCAGGTTGAATAGCTCCATATACGAGGGGTTGGAGTAAAGGATTGGCTTGTTAAGAAACAGCTCGTTAGAAATTCCAGACGATTTCCGGCTGAGGGTAACCTGCCGAAGCAGACCATACCGGTACTCGCGGTAAGCCTTGAAGTAGGAATTTGGCTCATTCTTAAACTTTTCCTCCATCACGTTAATAAGCGAATCTACATTCTGGGACTTACCCCGGTAGGTATCCGCTACAATTTGGTCAAAATGGGCATTAAAGCGAATATCAAAGGCATTAACCAGAAAGTTAATATCGGATTGGCTGATGTTAGCAACTCCAACCTGCAAGTCGGTTTCCCTAAAAAATGGCGATAACCTTTGAGCTTCTGTCTTCTCCTCCCTTGCAGGAAGCACCAGCTGGTAACGCTTACCAGGTTCGGCAAAAAAGTAAATACGGTAAATCCCTAAATGGCTGAATACGTAGGTTGTTTCCAAAACCTTAACGCTCCCCTCAAAGTTACCATTTGCCTTTACCCTGCATCTGCCAATTTCAACTTCTGTAAGCGTGATGTAGTCGGAGTAGGTGTAAAAAACCAGCTCAGTACCGGCATAATCGGCCGCAGTGCCGTAAACTAAGGCTTGTTGAGCCAATACTCCCGTAACTCCAAGAGTAATAAACACCAACAGGGAAAGCACCAAATTTCTCATTTTCAGCCTTGCTAGAATGTTAGGTAATATTGCTTTAACCGGTGGAGTAAACAAATATCCTGCCTAAGCAGGTAAACCACCCTTGGGTTTTTGCAGGGTTTTAGCCCATATAGTCGTATATGTTGATGGAGGCAGGAATAAACTTAGTGGCATCGCCGTGGTGCTGAAGTATATCCCTGATAACTGAGGAGTTTACAAAAGTATGCTCAGGAGCGGTAAGTAGGAAAATAGTATCAATATGGGGATACATGGCCCTGTTTACCTGGGCTATGGCCCGTTCAAATTCAAAATCAGCTGCAGTTCTAAGCCCACGAAGGATGTGGTTTATATTCAGCTTGTTGCAGATATCAACCGTTAAACCGTCATAGCAAATAATTTCAACCCTGGGTTCGTTTGCAAAAACCTTTTCAATCATGGCCTTGCGTAAATCAATATCGAAGTACGATTTTTTGCTGGAATTGTTGCCAATGGCAACAACTATCCTGTCGAAAATGGATAGTGCGCGCAGCACAAGCGATTCATGTCCCACTGTAATAGGGTCGAACGAACCCGGGAAAAGCGCAACCTTGCTCATGTGATGGCAGATTTAGCTGTAAGTAGTAGCAAAACTTTAATCGTACAATAGTAGGTAAAAATTTTGAATGCCAGTAAATCGGGAAAATGAATTGCTTACACCTTCACCACCAATCCCCCCACAATGGCAATGGAGTTAAGGGCTATTATGACTACAAATAGCGGATTTGAGGGGAGAGGAACTATTAAGGCTGGTAGCAAAACAAAAAACCCGGAACTTTTCCGGGTCAAGTGCGGATAGAGGGACTCGAACCCACACGCCTTACGGCACTAGATCCTAAGTCTAGCGCGGCTACCAATTACGCCATATCCGCATAATTTTTGGCAAAGTTAGCTGATTTTTTTAAGCAGCCAACCGGGAGTAGCCTTAAAAGGAAAAATTATTTACGAAGCTCGAAGTTCTGGCCAAGGTAGAGCTTTCGAACTTGTTCGTCGTCGGCCAGCTCCTCGGATGTTCCCGATTTAAGTATTTCCCCGTCGTATAGCAAATATGCTCTGTCGGTAATTGAAAGCGTTTCATGAACGTTGTGATCGGTAATAAGAATACCGATGTTCTTATCCTTAAGGTGGGCAACAATATTCTGAATATCCTCTACGGCAATAGGGTCAACCCCGGCAAATGGCTCGTCGAGAAGAATAAACTTAGGACTGAGCGCCAGTGCACGTGCAATTTCGGTTCTTCTCCGTTCACCGCCGGAAAGTTGAATTCCCTTACTCTTTCTTATTTTCTGCAGCCCAAATTCAGTGAGAAGCGACTCCACCTTTTCCATCTGGTACTCCTTGCTGAACTTGGTCATCTCCAGAACAGCTTTTAGGTTATCCTCCACGCTAAGGTGCCTGAAAACCGAAGCCTCCTGGGCCAGGTAGCTTATACCGCGCTGGGCGCGCTTGTAAACCGGTTCGCCGGTGATTTCAACATCATCAACAAAAATTTTCCCCTCGTTGGGTTTAACCAGCCCAACAATCATGTAGAAGGTTGTTGTTTTTCCGGCGCCATTGGGCCCAAGCAGCCCGACAATTTCACCCTGGCTCACCTCAACGCTTACGCCCTTAACAACAGTTCGGGTTTTATACCGTTTTACCAGGTTTTCAGTAAATAAACGCATAGCTAGCTTGCATTATTTAAGCTCCAAAAGTAAACAAATTGTTGCTACTCAGAAAATAATTTGTAGCCCCACCCGTATTCCAAAAGGCGAAATATCAGGATTATCCAGATGGGTAAGGCGCCAAATGGCATCAATCCTAATAACCTTGAGAATATTCTCCACTCCCACCCCAACCTCAACGTAGGGTTTTGATACGGAGCCCAGCCCCTCTGGAAACTGAAGCACATTCATGTTGGAATTGCTGATGGAGCCGATGAGTCCCTTGGCGGTGGCCACCTCGCGAAGCTTAAGCCTGCGCAACAGGGGAAATCGGTTCAGGAAAAAACCCTGGAAGTGGTGCTCAAGGTACAAGCTGGCATACTGATCGGAGGCAAATTCGTAGTAGTTCATCATGTTGAATGCATACCTGTCGAAAGCATAGGTTTCGTTACCCTCGTGAAGCTGAAGTAACGGGTAGGGTACTTCTCCAAATGTTTTACCGGCATCGGCAATAACCCGGGCGTAGCCAAAAGGATTAACGTTAAACTTGTGGTAGTAGTTCAGGTGCAGCTTCCAGTAGCTGTAATCGCTACCCAGCACGCCTTTTATACCCTTGGTAATGTCGAAGTTCACCTCAGGCCATTTACTGCCCATGCTTACCCGGGTGAATTCACCCTGAACAAAAGTTTCATCTTTTACCCAGCGGGTGTTAAGGGTTACTGCCGAGGTGGTGATATTTTTCAGCTGCAAACCTCCGCCAACCGGGAGAAATGGGATGTACTCCGTGGGGTACATTATCCTGTTGCTGAAATAAATTGTATTGGACAATCCGGTGAACCACTCCTTTTCATACGACACGCTAAAATCCTTCACCATGGTTAGCTTGTAGTTAGGGTTTCGGCGAAGAAACGAGGTGAGGATGTTGTCCTCGGTAAGGGCATTTGGGCTTTGTCCCATTTGCTCGATGTCGCTTTTGTAGTCAAGGCTTAACACCTGGCGCGGATTCTTTCCTATCATGTACATGGAACCAACACCCCACTTGAATCGGTTGTCCTTGTCGCCATAGGCCAGAAAACCCGATAGCATAACTTTAGTGCTAAACTCGTTACTTGTTCGTCCCGACACCTTAAAGCGGTTACCCTCAATTTCGTTGAAGCTGTATGTTTGGTAGTAGGGGCCAATCTCAACGTACCCCACAACGTAGTAGTAGTTCACAATCATGTTGATTATGTCAACAAAAGTTTTGTATAGAGGAACCTGCTGCACCGAGTCCACCATGGCGTAAATGTTGGCCTCCTTGGGCGTCAGCTCAAAAGGTCGCGTCTTATTCCAGTACTCTTTATCCTGATTTAGCGCACCCTCCATAACCTTAAGGCTGGTTGGCTGCTCGGTAATCTCGCTTGGGAAGTCGGGATTAAGGGTAACATCGCTGTAGGTAACTGTTTTGTGCCCAAAAAAACCGGCCTCCTTATCGGTAAGGTTAAAATCAACAAACATGGTTAGCTGCTTCGGGAACCAGAGGGTATCGTTAATTGGGACGTACTCCGAGGTGGTAACCATGTCGTTTACAAAGTTAAGGTTAACCATATCGGAAAGGCGGAACTGGGCTTTCACCACAGCCCAGGTGGTGTCGTTCACCCAAAAATCGCCGGTAAATGTAGGCTCCATTTTCCGACGGGGCTTAAACGAAATCTGGTAGCACCAGCGATTTCCCACAAAGGCGCTATCAACCAGAATGTACTTGTAGTAGATTAAGCCGGCATTGGCTATCGGGCTAACCAAACCCTGATCGAAAATATTGATGTAGTTATCGTAAATGTTCACGTTCTGGTATATCATACCCGTAAACTGCGCAACGCTCTCGTTGTTAACACCTGAAATTTTGGTAGCCTTAATAATTTCCTTCTCCATTTTTGGGCTTGAACGGTAGTAGTAGTCGGAAAGCGACTCGGTGATGAAAATCGGAAGGTAGGGTTTTCCGGTTATGGCATTGGTGTCCACGTAGTCCCAAATAAATTTAAACTGATTCAAAAACTTACGTTGCGAAGCTTCAAGGTTTACATTGTTCAGGTCAACCTGAATTTTATTGTAGCTATGGCAGAAGTAGCTGAGGTTGGCCGGGTTGTTTTTATCCTTATTCCTGATAATGTTTTTCACAATACGGTTTGCCTGATATTCGCCTGGTTTTACTACAATGCTGGCAAGCTCAATAGCCTCGGGCTGAAGTTCCACGTTAATCTCCTGAAAATACCCCTTTTTAACCGCTACGGTTTTCGACTGGTACCCAACATAAGAAAAGGTAAGTGAGTCGCCCGTAGTTCTTGTTTCGAGGAAAAACTCACCTTTTTCGGAGGTAATAGTTCCAATGGGAAGTCCCCTAAAAGCAATGTTCACGTAGGCTATAGGCTCCCTGGTTTGAGCGTCAATAACCCTACCCCTGATTTTGGTTATCTGCCCCTGGGCAAAAATGGATGAAACAAATGCCAGCTGAAGTGCTAGAAAAAACAACAATCTCCTCATAATCATAAAAATCAATCCTTAAACTCCATTCGGGCCAGCAAAACGCTCACCTCGTAGAGAAGCAAAAGCGGGATGGCAACAATGGTCATGCTGAACACATCGGGAGGTGTTATCACGGCCGAAATAACCAGGATAACTACAATGGCAACTTTTCTATATCGGGATAGGAATTGGGGTTTCACCACTCCTAAACGGCTAAGGTACAGCACAACTACCGGCATCTCAAAGGCTGCGCCACCTGCAAAAATGAGGCCTAAAACGGTTGACAGGTATGAACCCAGAGTGATTTGGTTGACTACCTGCGCACTCACCGAGTAGGTTCCTAAAAAATGAATGGATATGGGTGCTATTATGAAGTACCCAAAAGCAGCGCCAATTGCAAAGCAAAGGGTAAACATTAATGCTACACCTCTAAGCATAGCTGATTCCCCCTGCTTAAGCGCCGGTCTGAAAAATTTGGCAAGTTCATACATAATATACGGAAAAGCCATAATTACCCCGCTCCAGAAAGCCACCCTTAAATGAACAGTAAACTGCCCAGCAAGTTCAATGTTGATAAGCGGTAAAATAGTTGAGTTGATGCAAAGAACCGGAGAGTTCCACTGCTCAGCCAACCGGCATAACAACCGGTTGGTAACAAACTCGGGCATTCGAGGGCGAAGTACAACCTGCTGGAAAATAATGTCCTTTAAGCAAAATGCCACAATTGAAAGCACAACAACTGCCAACATGCAGCGGATAAAAATATTCCTCAATTCACCCAGGTGCTGCCAGAAAGTCATTTCATTATGTTTCGATGCTTTTCCAGCCATCACCTTAAGGAAATTAGACTATACCTTCTCTGAGAATATCGTGAATGTGTATCACCCCTTCATATCGGTCCTCATGGGTAACGAGCAGCTGGGTGATTTTATTCTGCTCCATAAGGTTGAAAGCCGTAATTGCCAACTCCTCCCTGTCAATTGTTTTTGGGTTAACGGTCATAATATCGGCGGCGGCAAGGCCTTCGATGCTCTGATTCTTCTGGAGCATTCGGCGTAAATCACCGTCGGTGATAATGCCAACAACCCTGTCGTTGGAGTCAACCACCGCGGTGGCGCCTAAGCGCTTTGAGGATATTTCGAGTATAACCGATCGAATTCGATCGTCGGGGCGAACTTTTGGAACATCGGTAGAGGTGAAAATATCTGAAACACGCATGTAGAGTTTCTTACCAAGGGCTCCACCCGGGTGAAAGCGAGCAAAATCGGCCGGGGTAAAGCCGCGAAGTTTGAGTAGGCAAACTGCCAGGGCATCGCCGATAACCATTTGGGCTGTAGTGCTGGATGTGGGGGCCAGGTTGTTAGGACATGCCTCCCGGTCAACTGTTGCCTTAAGCACAAAATCGGATGAACGGGCCAGGTAGGAATCGGTGTTCGAAACAACCGCAATTATCTTATTGCCCAAATTTCTGATTAGTGGGACCAAAACCTTTATTTCGGGAGTACTGCCGCTCTTTGAGAGGCAAACAACAACATCATCGGGCTGAATAATCCCTAAATCGCCGTGAATGGCATCGGCAGCGTGCATGAATATGGCTGGCGTTCCCGTTGAGTTGAAGGTGGCTACAATTTTTTCAGCCACAATCGCGCTTTTTCCAATCCCCGTAACAATTACCCTACCTTTTCCGTTAAAAATCAGGTTTACTGCCATAACAAAATCATCATCAATAAACCCGGCGAGTTTTTCAATGGCATCGGCTTCGGTTCGGATTGTTTCAACAGCTAGTTTTCTGATGGCATCATTATTCATTTTTTCCCTTTCATTTGCTACTTTTGTCATCCTTTTGTTAAATGACTTTAAATTTGAACCACTAAAAAAAATATGGCGTATATTTATAAAAGCAAAAGTATCTATTTTTTATCCACGTAACGTAATGTAGGGTGGAAAGCAACAGTTAAACAGTTTAAAATTAGGAGTCGGAAACTTAAATCATGAACGTTAACACATCTGAACTATCATTAAAGGAGTATCTTAACAAGTATTTCGGGTTCAACACCTTTAAGGGCAACCAGGAGGCAATTATTCACAATGTTCTTACAGGGAACGACACGTTTGTTCTTATGCCCACCGGTGGAGGCAAATCGCTATGCTACCAGCTGCCCGCCCTAATACTTGATGGAACCGCCATCATCATATCGCCCCTCATCGCCCTTATGAAGAACCAGGTTGACTCAATGCGCGCATTTGTTCTGGAGGAGGGCATTGCCCACTTTATGAACTCCTCGCTTAATAAAACCCAACTTCAAAAGGTAAGACAGGATGTTACCAACGGTGTTACCAAAATGCTGTATGTAGCACCCGAATCGCTTACCAAAGAGGAAAACATACAGTTTCTAAAGCAAATCAAAATTTCATTCTACGCAATTGACGAGGCGCACTGTATTTCTGAATGGGGGCACGACTTCCGTCCGGAGTACCGAAGAATTCGCCCCATAATTAACGAGATAGGCACAGCTCCTATAATTGCCCTGACTGCTACGGCAACCCCCAAGGTTCAGCACGACATCCAGAAAAACCTCGGCATGCTCAACGCCAGTGTTTTCAAATCGTCGTTCAACAGGCCCAACCTGTACTACGAGGTACGCCCCAAGGTGAATGCAGTTAAGGAAATCATCAAGTACATAAAGTCCAACCAGGGCAAGTCGGGAATCATTTACTGCCTTAGCCGGAAGAAGGTTGAGGAGATGGCCGAAATTCTCAAAATCAACGGAATTAAGGCGTTGCCCTACCATGCGGGGATGGATGCCGCCACCCGCTCGGAAAATCAGGATAAATTCCTGATGGAGGAGGTTGATGTAATTGTGGCAACAATAGCCTTTGGAATGGGTATCGACAAGCCCGACGTTAGGTTTGTTATCCACTACGACATTCCCAAGAGCCTTGAGGGATACTACCAGGAAACCGGTCGGGCTGGCCGGGATGGGGGCGAAGGTCAATGCATAACCTTTTACAGCTACAAGGACATTCAAAAACTTGAAAAGTTTATGCAGGGGAAACCGGTGTCGGAACAGGAAATTGGCAAGCAGCTGCTGCTCGAAACCGTGTCGTACGCCGAGTCATCCATGTGCCGTCGGAAAACTCTTCTGAACTACTTCGGGGAGGAGTATGATGAGGAAAACTGCAACTCGTGCGACAACTGCCTACACCCCAAAACACAGTTTGAGGGGAAAGAGGAGCTTCAAATGGTGCTGGAAACGGTGCTGGCAGTCAACCAAAAGTTTAAAGCTGACCACATAGTCAACATCCTGCTTGGCAACGTTACCGCAGCGGTTAAATCGTACAAGCATAACCAGCTCGATACCTTCGGCGAGGGCGCCGAAAAGGACTCCCGGTTCTGGAACTCCATAATCCGTCAGGCCCTGGTGATGAAGTTCCTGGACAAGGACATCGAAAACTACGGGCTGCTATTTATTACGCCTAAGGGTCAGGAATTTATCGACAAACCCACCGACGTGCTCTTTACCCTGGACCACGAGTACGAGGAAGCCGATGACGATGAATCTATTGGAATGCCCATGGACAGGTCGGGCGCTGTTGATGACGAGCTGCTTGCAATGCTGAAAGACCTGCGAAAGAAAATGGCCAAAAAGAAAAACCTTCCCCCCTTTGTAATCTTTCAAGACCCATCGCTGGAGGATATGGCCATCCAGTACCCCATTACCATTGAGGAGCTGCATAGTATTACCGGAGTTGGCGCCGGAAAAGCCAAGCGCTTCGGACAGGAGTTTGTTGAGCTGATTAAGGCATACGTTGAGGATAAGGATATTATCCGACCCCAGGACATGGTGGTTAAATCGGTTGCCACCAAATCGCTTCTCAAGGTGTACATCATTCAGAGCATCGACCGGAAAATGGACCTCGAAGACATAGCCAACGCAAAAAATCTCGAAATGGATGAGCTGCTGAACGAAATTGAGGCAATTGTCAACTCGGGTACCAAAATCAACCTTGACTACTACATCAACCAGGTTATTGACGAGGATAAGCAGGAGGAAATATTCGACTACTTCCGCAATGAGGCCGAAACCGAAAGCCTCGAGGAAGCTCTTGTTGCCCTTGGCGATGAGGATTACACCGAGGAGGAAATCAGGCTTATGCGGATTAAGTTCCTTTCCGAAATGGGAAACTAATTGGCCCGAACTACCCGCCCACAACCTCATTTTACCTGTAAATCACAATGTAAGCGGCATGCTCCAAAGGTAACAGGGGCAGATATAGCTGTTTGCCGTTGCTGCTGACCACCCACACCAAAGTACAACTTTTTTTGCCATACCATCACCAAACGCCACATTGCTTCACATCCAAGACTCTTCTACCAGCCTGAGAAAAGCATTCTGTTAACTTTTCAACTCACTAAACCCAACCTCTTTGCTTATGGAGCTGCCCTTAAAGAAGTTAACAAAAAATTAACCGCACAACGTATTGATTTCATTTCGAAGTTGAGCTATATTTGGGCATAGCTAAACCTAAAAGGAGGCCGTCATGAAGAAATTATTACTGCTCAGCCCTCAGCTGGTTCTTACCCTAAGTTTATTCGGGCAAACTATTATTACCAGCCAAAACCACGGATTCATTCCTAATGACAATAACCCAATGCTGCTTACAAGCTACGTAGAACCCGGCCCAGCTGGTAAAAACGTGGTGTGGAACTTCAGCATGCTGGAAACTTCGGAGAACTTCCAGGGCAGCCTAAAAGAGGTTTACACCCTCAAGGATTACCCCTCAAACCAGGGTGGCAACGTGGTGCTTGAAGAGTTCGGCAATAGGTTTATCTTCAATATGACAGCCAACTCACTGGAGCAA
>Ga0209604_1000141_pt1 | contig 67272 bp, 52 predicted proteins | sample AD_UKC097_MetaG_FD_184405 | JGI IMG/M metagenome (GOLD analysis project Ga0209604, IMG submission 184405) | Active sludge microbial communities of municipal wastewater-treating anaerobic digesters from USA - AD_UKC097_MetaG (SPAdes) (version 2) | ecosystem: Engineered > Bioreactor > Anaerobic >...
GATATGTATCCTGCCGGAACGGTTATGCGGATGAACCTCGTTTCCGGTGTTCCGGGGAGCCGGAAGGCGCCCTGGCGGTCGGTAAGGACCACATTCAGTCCGTCTGACACAGCCACTCCGCTCATTCCTTTTTCGCCGGCATCGTGTTGTCTGTTCCTGTTCAGGTCATTATATACAACACCTCTGTATTCGGCTGATGCAGACAGGAGCGGCAACAGGAAGAGCAACGTCAGGGTGATCCGGCTGCAAAGAAGCCTGGGACTATTCATGTTCCCGGTGATGGCGCTGGATAGAGGGTTTTTATTCATCATTCTTCTGGTCTGATATTTCTGCCGGATGACATACAACCGGTCACACCTGTGAAAAATAGAAAAGAATTTCCAGTAATCCCCACGGATTGAGTTGAATTCATCCGGGATTGATTAATAAATAAACAAAACAGCTTGCAAAAACCACTATCGTTAAGGATATTAAAGAGAATGACAAAGGAGATGTCTCGCGTCCAACTGTAAATGAATATCTCGATGCCCTGGAACGATTAATGATCATTGAAAACCAACCGGCATGGAGTACACATATCCGCTCCTCTGCATCGCTGAGAAAATCACCGAAAATGCATTTTACAGATGTCTCTCTGTCTGTAGCTGCATTGGGTGCTGATAAGGAATCACTTTTAAGAGATGTGAAGTTTTCAGGCTTCCTTTTCGAATCGCTGGTCACCCATGATATGCGGGTTTATGCCAGGGCAAATGATGCCAGCGTCTGCCATTACTCTGATTCGAGTGGCCTTGAGATCGACTGCATCGTACAGAAGCGCAACGGTGATTGGGCAGCCTTTGAGATAAAGCTCGGTATGGGCATGATTAATGAAGCTGCTTCCAACCTTAAAAAACTAATAAAGGTATTGGACATAAAAAGCATAGGTCCCCCAAAATCATTGAACATCATTGTCGGCACCGGAGTAAGTCACACTCGTCCCGATGGTATTAATGTTATTTCACTGGCTTCCCTGGGAGTTTAAGAAACATTGGTTTCCTTCCTGAATTCTGAACACATTTACCAGGATTAATGTGAACCAAAGTGGAACATTCTGTGTGGGACGTACTGGATTCGAACCAGTGACCTCTTGCGTGTGAAGCAAGCGCTCTAAACCGACTGAGCTAACGTCCCATTATATCAAAGCCTCTTGCGTGTGATCCGCCGGCTGGCGGACTAAACCGACTGAGCTAACGTCCCATTATATCAAAGCCTCTTGCGTGTGATCCGCCGGCTGGCGGACTAAACCGACTGAGCTAACGTCCCGGGCGGGGCAAAGATAGTGAAATAATTTATCTTTGTTTTTAAGGCATCGAGCCGGAAATCCTGATGACAGAGCATCACGCCACTGAAAAGAGAGAGAAATCGCGGTTCGGACTCATCCTTCACCTGCATCCGCGGAAGGTGAAGGCATCAACACTCCGCTTCACCCTTACATTCGGCCTCGGCGGGATGGCTGCGCTGCTTGTTGTGATACAGGTGGTAACCGGACTACTGCTCAAGTTTCACTATGAACCCTCACCGGAGAATGCATATAACTCGATACTGAACCTGCAGGAGAGCCTCCTCTTCGGAAAGATGCTCCGCAATATCCACCACTGGAGCGCAATAGCCTTTGTCTGGGTGGCATTTCTCCATATGCTCCGCACTGCCTTTACCGGTGCCTACCGCCCGCCGAGAGACGGGACCTGGATAACCGGACTGGCATTGATGCTGCTTGTGGTGCTCTCAAATTTCACCGGCTACCTCCTGCCATGGGACCAGCTGTCATACTGGGCGGTGACCGTGGGCACCAGCCTGCTGTCATACATCCCGCTCGCCGGAGAGCCAATCCGCAGAGCATTACTTGGCGGAGCGGAGGTAGGGCAGCCCACCCTCACCAACTTCTTTAACCTGCATACCGGGGTCATCCCGCTAATGATTATCGCCCTGATGGCGTGGCACTTCTGGAGGATTCGTCGTGCCGGGGGTGTCATCGTGGCTGATCGAGATAAAGAGAGCCCGATGGCAGATACAAAACCGTATCTTGTCAACAGGGAGTTTGTGGTGGCGATCACTCTGCTTGCAGCAATATTTATAATCAGCAGCCTTCTCGACGCCCCCCTGCGTGAGAGGGCAAACCCTGCCTTCAGTCCCAATCCTGCCAAAGCACCATGGTACTTCATGGGTCTTCAGGAACTGCTGATTCATTTTCACCCGCTGTTTGCAGTCTTCATACTGCCTGTGACGGCACTGGTTGCAGCTGTATGGATGCCATACATTAAAAGCACTGATAGAAACCAGGGCGTCTGGTTCCTGTCGCCTGCCGGAATCAGATCGGCAAGAATGGCGGCTGCAACAGGTATGATAATGGCAATCATCTTCATCACCATGAGTGAGATACTCCCTGACCCCGAGGTTCTTCTGCCAGAAGTGACACCGCTGCTTACCACGGGGCTTGTTCCGTTCATCCTGGCAGCCGGAACAGTATGGCTCTTACTGAAATATCTCCGCAGACGCTACTCACTCAAACGCTCCGAGATGATACAATCGATTGTGGTACTGATGGTTGTATCCTATGCTGTGCTTACCGTTACCGGGATATTCTTCAGGGGTGGGGGGATGAACCTTGTGTGGCCGTGGAACGTGTGATTATGAAAGGATAAAGTCAGGAGATGAGTGGCAGAATAAAAGATACAGGATCAGAACACCGGAAAGGAAGGCGGAACTTTACAAGGAGGCTCTGGAAGATACTTGGCATCGTTGCACTGGCTGAATTCCTGTGGTTTATCCTCAGCCTTCTCAAACCATCAAAGGAAACCCATAAGAGCAGGCCGGCGGACACTATCCGTGTGATTGGCAGTGTAGAGGAATTCCCGGCAGGATCAGTCACCCCTGACAGGGTCAACAGGCTCTATATCGTCCGGGAAAAAGATGGCGCTTTCCTGGCTCTCTCGCTGACCTGCCCGCATCTCGGCTGTTCGGTGCTGTGGAATGCGGAGACACAGCAGTTCGACTGCCCATGCCACTCATCGGCATTTGACCACAGGGGCATCGTTCTCAGCTCACCCGCTCCCAGGCCACTCGACTACCTTCCCGTCATCATAGAGGAGGGCAAGGTGAAAGTCGATTTGGGCAGCATGACGAAACGAAAGAGGTTTGAATCCAACCAGCTGACCTATGCTCTTTAATGATCACAAATACGGGATGAGCGCCAGGGAAATGAAAGAGACTGGCAGCACTGACAGTATGAAGAGCTGGAAGAGGATCGGCTTCATTGCCACTGTGGTGCTGGTGGTTTCCTTCCCGGTCTACCTGGTACGGACAGCACTTGAGAAACAGGGGGAGGAGCGGGAGCAAGGTCCCTCTTTCACCGGCGCTGCCACCTGCATCGAATGCCACAAAAGGGAGTATGACCTCTGGAAGGGATCGCACCATGACCTGGCGATGGACATCGCCACCGACAGCAGCGTGCTGGGCGATTTCAACAACTATGAGTTCAGGCACCGGGGAGAGGTGCACCGCTTCTTCCGCAAGGGCGAAAAGTACTTCGTAAACACTGAAGGCGCCACCGGCCGCTTCGAAGATTTCGAAGTCGCCTACACCTTCGGATATACTCCCCTGCAGCAGTACCTCGTGCCGTTCGAAGGAGGACGTTTGCAGTGCCTGCCGATCGCATGGGATACGGAGCGGGGGAGATGGTTCCACCTGGGCGACACCGTATACACTGATGAGGAGGTGGGTCCCGGCAACTGGCTGCACTGGACACGGCAGGCTCAGAACTGGAACGGCATGTGCGCCGACTGCCACTCGACCAATCTGAAGAAGAACTACAACCCGGCCACAAAGACATACAACACCACCTGGTCAGAGATCGATGTCAGCTGCGAGGCATGCCACGGTCCTGCCTCGGAGCACCTGGTATGGGCTGCCCTTCCCGAAGGCTCGAGGCCGGCGGATGTCAATACGGGACTGATTGTCCGGACCCGGGACCTGAACAACGAAGAGCTGTTAAACGTGTGCGCACGGTGCCACTCACGCAGGGCGATAATGGGAAACTATGCAGATGACAACAATGACCTGCTCAACTACATGATCCCGATGCTGACGGCACAGCCTCTGTATCATGTTGACGGGCAGATACTCGACGAAGTCTATGAGTATGGCTCATTCACACAAAGCAGGATGTTTGAGCAGGATGTGATGTGCAGCGACTGTCATGACTCGCATTCTGCAAGGACGAAGGAACCTGATAACCGTCTTTGCCTCCAGTGTCACCGTCCGGATATCTATGACACACCGAGACATCATTTTCATAAGATGGATCCGGCTGTTGCCGGCGGACAGCTTATGAGTAAGGCAAACGTTTACAGCGGGAACGTCGCCGGAGGGCAGCCGGCAGGCAAGGGAACGCAGCTATACCGGGAGAGTACCGGCACGGGACGTCTCATCAATCGCGGAGAACCGAAATATGTCGAGGGTACCGGAGCCCAGTGCGTCAATTGCCATATGACCGGCAGGTATTACATGGGCAATGACTATCGTCGTGATCACAGCTTCCGGATACCCCGTCCTGACCTGACGGCTGAAACCGGCGTTCCTAACGCCTGCAATGACTGCCATAAGGATAAAAGCACAGCATGGTCGCAGAGTTACATCCTGAAATGGTACGGTGAGCGCACGAGGCCCCACTATGGTGAGACTCTCGCGGCAGCGGAAAAAGGTGACCGGAGCGTGATATCTGATCTGGTACTCTATTCGGAGAATGAGCTCTTCCCGCTGATGGTTAGGGCGACAGCAGTCAGGTTCCTCGGACGGTTCAACACCCCTGAGAGTAATCGTGCCGTGGAGCGGGCGCTGACAGATCCCGCCTCGCTGGTGAGACATACGGCTGTGATGAGCTATAACCCGGAGAACATCGCATCATATGAGAAGCTGATGATGCCTCTGCTGAATGATCCGGTCAGGGGGATAAGGGCAGAGGCTGCCATCAGGCTCTCCGAGGTGAGGGAGGATCAGCTGAGTCCTGCTACCCGCAAAGCGAGGAGGGCCGCGCTGGATGAATACCGGGAGATCAATCTTTACAATGCCGACTTCCCCGGAGGGTTGTTTAACCTGGGTATCATGTATGCCAATGCCGGTGATTTTCCGAAGGCAGAAGCCGCTTACCGCGAGGCCCTCGGCGTTGACGATCAGTTTTACATGGCAAAGGTGAACCTTGCAACTGTCTGTGCACAGCAGGGGAGGACGGCCGAGGCGGAAAAGCTGCTCCGCGAACTTCTCAGGGATCACCCGGGTCTGCATGAGCTCAACAGCTCACTGGCGATGCTGCTGGCCGAGCAGGGCAGGTACGAGGAGAGCAGGGAGTTTTTCCTGAAGGCAGCAAGGCTGATGCCTGAGCAGACGAGGATACTTTACAACCTCGGGTTGCTCGAGAATACCCTGGGAAACACCGCCCGGGCCGAAGAGTATCTGTTAAAAGCACTTAACCGGGAGCCCGGCAACTATGATTACCTCTATGCAATGGCTACCTTCTGCCTGGAGCATGGCATGAAGGATAAGGCATTGAAATATGCCCGTCAGCTTGCCGACAGGTTCCCGGGAGATCAGGCGGCCAGGTATCTGATTGATGCTGTAGGAAAAAGATGAGGAGGCGCCGGTGATGCACCTCCTCAATTTATCTGGTTTTAATTAATCGTAGGAATCTGGTCAAACCCGGCAATTCAGCCAGAAGCAGCTACCTGTCAACCGGGTATGGCTTATGCTGTGGCCACTGGCGCGGTTCTTCCGAGATCTTCTTCATCACCACCTCCACGGCTTTCATCAGCTGAGTGTCATATCCCTCTGAGTACTTTTTCGAGTCAACGTCAATTATGATATCAGGAGTGACGCCCTCATTCTCCACAACCCATTCACCCTTATCGTTGTATATGCGGTAGTCGGGTGCGGTGATTGTTCCTCCGTCAATCAGCTCGATAAACTGGGATACCCCTACCAGTCCGCCCCAGGTGCGGGTTCCGATTATCGGACCCATGCCGAACCAGCGGAACTCATAGGGCAGCTCATCACCTCCTGAGCCGGCATACCTGTTGGTTATCAGCGCCATCTGTGCATCAACAGCGAGGTGCGGAATTGGCTGGTCAACTGACTGCCGACGTGTCCAGAATGCGTGCGGTTTCTTCTGCAGGCGCTGCAGGAAGATCTCCGGGTCAAGTCCGCCGCCGTTGAACCTGCCGTCAATTACAAGCCCTTCCTTCTTCGTCTGTGAGTAGAAGTACCTGGGGAAATCAGTAGCTGATCCGTTCCAGGTGTCAGGCAGGTATATGTAACCTATCTTTCCGCCTGAGGCTTTATCCACAGCCTTACGGTTCGACTCGAGCCAGTCCATGTACCGGAAGCTGCTTTCGCTTCCGGCAGGCACAACAGTTACCTCGCGGGCACCCGCCAGCGTCGGTCTAGAGTTCACCGTCAGCGTCACCTGCTTGCCGGCAAGGCCAACAAAATAACTGCACACCTCCCTGTCAGCCTTTATCTCGGTATTGTTAACCTTGAGAAGGTAGTCGCCCTCGGTAATGTTGATGCCAGGTTTGGCCAGCGGAGGCCATGCTTCGCGCGACCAGTCCTTCTCCCTGTAGATTTTAGCAAACCTGTAAAGGTTATTCTGACTGTCGACTGAATAATCGGCCCCGAGCATCCCGACGTTCACCTGATCAGCGCGCCGCTTGCTGTCACCTCCGTACACATAGGTATGTGAGGTATTCAGCTCGGCAATCATCTCCCCGATTATGAAGGTCAGATCCTGGCGGCATGTGGCCCTGTCGGCCAGTTTTTCATACTTCTGCTTCATTGCTGGCCAGTCCTGCCCGTGCATCCCCGGTTCATAATAATAGTCGCGCTCCATACGCCACGCCTCGTTGAAGATCTGTTTCCACTCGCTTACCGGGTCATACCATACCTTCAAGTCGGTCAGTTTCAGTGGCGAAGCGTTGCCTCCGTCTGCGGGCATAAGTGATACCCCGCCGTCTTTCCGGAGCAAGATGGTGCTTCCGTCAGCAGACAGCCGGTAGTCGTCAATCCCATCGGTCAGAGCGGACTGTTTCGCTGATTTGAAACTCCATGAGAAGAGGTTCATCGGTCCGTGTCCGGCTACCTCGAAACGGTTGAAGTTACCCTCGTCGCTGTTGAGCCAGAAGAGAGACCTGTCATTCACGGCAAGGCTGCGGTAGTTGCCCTTTTCAAGCGGAAGGGCTTCTGTCCGGTCTGTGATTCCCTCGAAGTCAATCTGTACAGTAACGGTTGAACCCTGTCCCTGTGCCGCCGGTGCTCTCATGGCCGGTTGTGCTGTCGGGGTTTTCCCTGCTGCGTTTCCTTTCGCTGCAGCGGAACCTTTTCCCGCAACTGGGATTGCCGGGGGTGCCGTCACCACTGTTGTGGCGCCAGGCTCTTCGTCGCTTTTGAACGGCATCAGTGATTTGCCGTCCTTCTTAAGTGTTATCGCATATAGGCCTGCAATCTTCTGATATACCATCTCCCACTCCAGGTCACAATAGGTGGGTTCAAACCGGCGGTTGGAAATGAAAATGATATACTCTCCGTCATTTGTAAACACGGGATTGAAATCATGGAACAGCCCGTTGCTGATGCAGTTGATGCTCTTTGCCTCAAGTCCGTAGACATAAAGCTGATACATGAATGCCTCGTTCATCTTCGAATAAACAATAAACCGGCTGTCAGGTGACCATGAGTAGTCAAAGATTGATTTGATGTCAAGGGAAACATCCACATTCTCATATTCTTCCTTATCAACTTTTGTAATTGCCTTTGTTGCCACGTCAATAAACCACAGAGTGAGCGTCTGGTCTGTCCATGCAATCTTTTTGCTGTCAGGAGACCATTTAATCGTGTGGCGGTAGCCGGCCCCGAGGGAGGTAAGCTTCAGCGGCTTCTCTTTGCCGTCAGGTTCAATGACATAGAGCTCATATTCACCTGAGGCGTCAGAGAAGTATGCTATCCGTTTACCGTCGGGTGACCATACTGCATCCTTGTCACGGGCGCCAGGTGAGGCGGTCAGGTTACGGACCGGGCCCTCCTTTTCAGGAAGGGTGAATATATCGCCGCGTGCGACTATCAGTGCACGATTACCGGAGGGTGAGATGTCGGCACGGGTGATGTTACGACTGACATCTTTCATGAACGGACGCCGTTCCTCCATGTCGGTAAGGATCTTTACCGGAACCCGTGCTGTGACGCCGGAGGTTACGTCAAGTTTCCAGATATCCCCTCCAAGTTCATAGACAATCTGGCTTCCGCCGAAGTCAGGATGCCGGACGTCGTATTCCGTGTGTTTCGTGACCTGTTCAATCTTCCCGGTGCCGGGATCATATGACCAGATATTCAGTACCCGGTCGCGGTCAGAGCTGAAATAAACTTTGTCCCCGATCCACATCGGCCACCTGTCTGACCCGTCATAGTTGCTGATATTGGTCTCCTTGTCGGTCTCAAGATCATAGATATAAACCTCCTGTGCCCTTCCTCCCCTGTACCGTTTCCAGGTGGCATTGTCCTGCGAATCCTTGTTATATGCGATCTTTGTGCCGTCAGGCGAAAAACTTCCGCGTGCGGCGTCATACATTATCATCTCCTCCAGGCCGGTGCCATCGGGAGACACCAGGTACATCTTCACATAACGTGAGGGGCTGTTGCGGCCGGAGGTGAACATGATCTTGTTTTTGACAGCATTCCACCCCACAACTTCATCGGTTCCGGGATGCCAGGTGAGCCTTGTGATATTTCCACCGTCAATGTTCATGATATAGACGTCGGCGTTGCCATCATATTCACCTGTGAAAGCTATCAGGCTGCCGTCAGGAGAGATTTCAGGCACGCTTTCACGGCCGTCGCTGAAAGTCAGCCGGCAGGCTGTTCCGCCTTCAGCGGGAACCTTCCAGAGATCTCCGCCGCTGGCGAAGACAATAATATTGCCCTGAATATCAGGGTATTGCATGAACGGATCCTGTGCCCCTGCTGTCAATGCAGGTGCAAGGAGGATCATCATTAGCAGCCCGGTAAGATTGATTGCCATGCCGGAGTGGCTTTGATTGTTTTTCATATGGCTTGATAATTTTGGTTTGACATTAACCTGTCACCACCATCCACGGTCTCACGGACCATTCGGTGATGAGACCGTTCTTCACGTAGGGATCGCGGCTGACGAATTCATGGGCTGCCTCCGGCGTGTCACCGTGGAAGATCAGCACTGCACCGTCAGCCGGCTCGGCCAGGGCTCCGGCCATGAACATGCGTCCGTCATTGTGGAACTCGTGCACCAGGCCGAGGTGATCCTCACGGAACGGGGCCCGGCGCTCAATGTAGTTCTCAACAGTCTTGTAAAACAGAATGTAAAACATACGTAAGTTATTTATCTGTAATATTATCTTGTTACAACTGACTTCAGTTGCATGATTTCATTTGACGTTACAAGTTATATATTTCAATGGATGTCTGTAAGGCCGGAAAGGTTATAACCATAACCCGGCAATTAAATTCTTCTCAGAGAAAGGAGCCCTTGTAATTTCTGAAAAGTTACTTTTATACACTGATTCGGGTACCTGATCAGTTCATTGCTGACAGGACCTGGTCATAGGCAATCTATTCTTATGAAGGAAACTGAATTCAGGGTTTACGGTTACAGGTGGGTCATGCTGTCGGTTTACATGCTTGCGATAGCTGTCAATCAAATCATGTGGATCACTTTTGCACCTATTACCAAGGATGCCGCGGCATTCTTTGGTGTTACTGACCTGCAGATCGGCCTACTCTCCATGAGCTTCATGATAGTTTACCTTATTGTGTCGATCCCGGCATCGTGGATCATCGACACTTATGGCATCCGTGCAGGTGTAGGTGCAGGGGTTGTTCTCACCGGTGTGTTCGGACTGTTACGCGGCATCTTTGCATCTGACTATAACCTTTTACTTATATTTCAGATAGGGATTGCCGTTGGTCAGCCGTTTCTCCTGAATTCAATCACCAAGGTGGCTTCCAGGTGGTTTCCGGTCAGTGAGAGAGCCACTGCCTCGGGGCTGGGTACCCTGGCGATGTATTTCGGGATACTCCTGGGAATGAGCCTGACTCCGTTCCTGGTGAACGGCAGAAACATTGACGGAATGCTTAAGTTGTACGGCATGGTATCCATGGCAACCGCAATAATATTTTTTATTCTGGCCAGGGAGAGGCCCGTCACCCCGCCGTGCCGCCCTGACCAGGAGGAACGCGCCCTGGCTATCGACGGAATGAGGCTCCTCTTCCGCAACAGGGATTTTCTGTGGCTCATGCTCATCTTTTTTATCGGCCTGGGAGTATTTAATTCCGTTACCACATGGATTGAAAACATCCTCAGCCCGAGAGGATTCTCCGCCGAGCAGGCGGGAATCACCGGAGGATTAATGATTCTCGGGGGTGTGGTTGGCGCACTCATAATGCCGATCCTTTCAGACCGCTTCAGGAAACGGGTACCTTTCATTCAGCTCGCCCTCGCGGGAGCAACAATCAGCCTTGCCGGAGTCACTTTCACAGGAAACTACACCTTGCTTCTTGTGTCGGCAGCAGCTTTCGGATTCTTCCTGCTCAGCTCCGGACCGATAGGATTCCAGTACGGAGCAGAAGTAACCTTCCCGGTGTCAGAGGGCACCTCAAACGGATTCCTCCTCCTTATGGGACAGGTATCAGGCATTGCATTCATTTTCGGCATGGACTGGTTCAAATCACCGGTTACAGGGTCAATGACAATGCCATTATCAGTACTTTGCATACTGATGCTGATAAGTTACTTCCTTTCGTCAAGACTGAAGGAATCTGCTTTCCTGGCCGGAAACCAAAAAGGTGATGTATGATGACAAGCTTATGCAACAGGTTGTGTAGCTCCGCTGCAGTTATCTGTGGTCTCTTTTTATGCAATTCCATTTCCATCTCGGGGCAGAAAATTATACGCGACACCCTGACCGGCAAGAAAATTAAGGAGATACACCGGGATGCCTTCATGTATAACGCAAACGACACCGGAGCAGTCGCACAGAAAGACATACCGGAAATTCAGCTGACAGCTCTTAAGGCCAAGGCTGGCGCCGAAAGATGGTGGTATGCATGGCTTGCCGGGTACAGTGCCGCCACCGTCGGTCAGGGCGTGGTCTGTTTCACGTCAGAAGACAGGATCCTTCGGCAGGATATGGCTCTGGGAGCAGCAACCACATTCCTCGGAGCGATGGGTCAGGTTATCACTCCGGTATTGACGAAAAATCCGGCGTATCCATCTTACCGTGAGTATGCCTCCGGCGAAGCGTCATTATCTGCGGATCAGGCTGCCGCTCTCCTGAAGGCACTGTCCGAGAGGGAAAAGGAGGGAAGGTCATGGAAAACGCATGCCATTGCCGGAGTGGTGAACCTCGGCAGCGGACTCATCACCTGGCTGGGATACAAACGGACATTCATGGACGGGCTTGAGAACTTTGCTATCAACACGTTAATTACAGAAGCCCAGATATGGACCCAGCCCATGAAAGCCGTAAGGGATTATGAAAAATACTGTCAGACAGCAGGTCCCGGAACGGGTACAATGACCTCCCGGCGGGATGGTGAATGGAGCTGGAGCATTTATCCGGGCGGATTCCATGTAAGATACGTTTTCTGACCAACCTGAAGCACAACCTGTTCAGAGGCAAAATCCTGATGAGACGAAGGAATAAGCAGAGCGGTTCGATACCATTAAGAGTGAATACCATCTTCCGGTCACTCCGTCACCGTAATTACAGGCTGTTTTTCAGCGGGCAGAGTATTTCGCTGATTGGCACCTGGATGCAGAGGATAGCGTTGCCCTGGGTTGTCTACCGTATGACTGACTCCGAGGTGCTGCTGGGTGTTGTGGGTTTTGCCAGCTCGATACCCTCTTTTCTGCTGGCCCCCTTTGCCGGCGTTCTCATTGACCGCTGGAGCCGTTACCGGGTGATGCTGGTGACACAGATAATCTCGATGATCCAGGCGGGTGTGCTTGCATGGCTCAGCCTCAGCGGAAACCTGGAAATATGGCATATAGTGGTACTGAGCGTGGCGCTGGGATGCATCAACTCATTCGACATGCCGGCACGCCACTCTTTTGTAATCAATATGGTAAACGGCAAGGAGGATATCGGCAATGCCATAGCCCTTAACTCCATGATGTTCAACGGCGCCAGACTGATAGGTCCTTCCGTGGCCGGGATCGTGCTCGCCTCCGTGGGCGAAGGCGCCTGCTTCCTCATCAACGCGCTGAGTTACATCTTCGTCATAGCTTCGCTGATGATGATGAGAGTGACGGAGGTCCGCGAAAAGAAAGAGCGGGTTCCGATGTTCCGGGAGATGAAGGAGGGGATGGATTACGTCTTCGGCTTTGCGCCGATAAAACATATCATTCTGCTGCTGGGACTGGTGAGTCTTATGGGAGCTTCATACCAGGTGCTGATGCCGGTTTATGCGAAGGACATACTGCAGGGCGACTCACACACGTACGGGTTCCTGATGGGCGGGGCAGGCGCCGGAGCCCTTCTCGGGGCCATTTACCTCGCTTCGCGCGATACGGTTCTCAGGCTGGGACGGCTGATTCCCGCAGCTACGGCATTGCTTTCGGCAGGATTGATTGCCATCTCGCTCAGCTCTTCGTTTTTCATTTCGATGTTCCTGATCTTCTTTACCGGCCTTGGGATGATGGCGCACACAGCCGCCAGCAACACCATCCTGCAGACCATTGCCGACGATGACAAGCGGGGGAGGGTCATGAGCTTCTATACAATGGCCCTGATGGGCACTGCGCCGTTTGGAAGCCTGCTGGCCGGCTGGATGGCAAAGGTGCTGGGTACGCCATGGACAATATTCATCGGTGGCGCTGTCTGCCTCCTGGGAGCGCTGGTATTCTACAGACGCCTGCCCGAGCTCAAACGACTGGTCAGACCTGTCTATGTCAGGATGGGCATCCTGCCCGAAGTGGCCGAGGGAATCCGCACGGCCTCCGAACCCGGATCAGGAACCTGATTATTCTGACCTTTCGTTCCGTCGGTAAAAGATTCCTTTCTGTCGGTGATTATTTCCCGCCGGTCTAAAAAATTTTCAGCCGGCACCTGCCCATTATAGTTTTGTCTCATCATGTTTCACAAAATGAAGAGAATGAGAACGAAACGATTTATTGCAATGGCAGCGGCCTTAATTATTTCCTCCGTTGCTGTCACTGCCCAGACGAAGCAGTGGTCACTGACTGACTGCATCGGGTATGCACTGGAAAAGAATATCCAGGTGAGGAAAGCCGGCGTATCTGTCAGCCTGGGGGAACTGAGCCTTCAGCAGTCAAAAGATAATATGCTGCCATCCCTCAGCGCATCACTGAGTGAGAATCTTGGATGGCGACTGGAAACCGGTGCCTCGGATGAAACCTCATTGGTGGGCTCATCACGCACCAACGCCTCGCTCAGCAGCGGACTGACGCTCTTTAATGGTTTTCAGCTGAGAAACCAGGTAAGGCAGGCAGGGCTCGATTTAAAATCATTGCAGTACAGCGCTGACCAGACAACGGAAAGCGTTTCGCTGAACATAATGAGCGCCTACCTCCAGGTCCTTTATTCAGAGGAACAGGTCATAAATGCCCGTAACCAGGCGGAAGCTACCCGCGAGGAACTGGCCCTGGCGGCAGAGAGACTAACGCTTGGCGCCATCGCTAACAGCGATTATCTCCAGGTGAAGACCCAGCTTGCATCGGAGGAGTCCTCGCTGGCAACTGCCGTCAATAACCTTAAGATGGCAAAGCTTAACCTGATGCAACTTATGGAATACCCGGTTGACGAGTCGTTTGAGATAGCCCGCCCGGATATCGATGCCTTTATTTCCACGGCACCTGCTGCCGATGCGGTGTCAGTCTACCAGGAAGCCCTCGAGGTAAAGCCCCAGATAAAGATTGCCTCGATCAACCGCGAAAATGCCTCGATTGACCTTGAGATGGCCAGGGCAGGATTCCTTCCTTCGCTGTCACTGAGCGCCGGCATGAGCACCGGGTTCACCGAGGCGGCAGAGATGGGCGCACAGCTGAAAAACGGATTCTCACCTTCGGTTGGCCTTTCAGCCTCAGTTCCCATTTTCCGCAACAACCAGAACAAGACCGCCGTTTCCAGGGCAAAATACGGCATCACAACTGCGGAGCTTGATGAGCTCAATACAAGGAACCAGCTCCGGAAAGAGGTGGAACAGGCTGTCCTTGACGCCGAGTCGGCTCTGATAAGCTACCAGGCCGCCTTGAACAGGTATGACTCATCAGTTGAGACTTACAACCTTTCGGAGGAGAAGTTCAAGCTGGGTGCAATGAACTCGGTCGATTTCCTGATACAGAAGACCAACCTGACAGCTGCCGAAAGCAACCTGCTCCAGGCAAAGTATGAGCTTGTTTACAGCCACAAGATAATCGACTTCTACAGGGGAGTCGCCCTTACATTCTGAAAATAAAATCCGTCAAACAATAATAAGATGAAAAGAAAAAACACATTCATAAGCATCGGGCTGCTTGCAGCAGTTGCCGTCACACTGCTTTCTGTACATAGCTGCAGGAAGGGCAGTACATACATTTATGAAACAGCAAAGGTGACGAAAGGTTCCATAGTGAATACTGTCACCGCCACCGGCACGCTTGAGGCAATCACCTCGGTTGTGGTGGGGACACAGGTATCAGGCATAGTTGAAAAACTGTATGTTGATTTTAACTCACCTGTAAAAAAGGGCACGATCCTGGCCGAGCTTGACAAGACGGCTCTGAGGTCGAGCGTTCAGCAGGCGCTGGCCACCCTTGACAATTCAAAGGCTGAGATGGAATACCAGGCTTCGAACTATGAGCGGAGCAAGGCTCTCTGGGAAAAGAACCTTATTGCCAAGGCTGATTTTGATCAGGCAAAGTACAACTATGACAGGTCGGTGGCCACCCTGAAGAACTCCCAGGCACAGTATGACAAAGCCATTGTTCAACTGGGGTACGCCACAATTTATTCACCCATTGACGGAGTTGTAATGAACCGTGCGGTTGATGAGGGACAGACGGTGGCGGCAAGCTTCAACACCCCTGAGATCTTCACTATAGCCCAGGACCTTACACAGATGCAGGTTGAAGCAGATATTGACGAGACGGACATAGGCCAGGTGAAGACAGGTCAGCGTGTGGAGTTTGATGTTGACGCCTATGCCGGTGAAATTTTCTCAGGAACAGTTGAACAGATAAGGCTCTCGCCAGTGACAACCTCAACCGTTGTTACATATACGGTAATTATCAATGCTCCCAACCCGGATCAGAAGCTTCTGCCCGGGATGACAGCCAATATTGTCATATATGCAGAGGAGGTAAAGGATGTGCTCATTGTTCCTTACAAAGCTGTGAAGTTCACCCCTGATGCTGAATTCCTGGCACAACAGTGGAAGGAGATGGCTTCAAAGAATGGAATGGCCGGAGGGGCCGGTATGTCAGGAGGCGCTGGAATGTCCGGCGGTGCCGGTATGTCAGGAGGCGCCGGCATTCCGGGAGGTACCGGCAGGATGCCCTCTGGCATGAGTGGTTCAGGAGCGCCCGGCGTCGCCGGGGCAGGCTTCGGCATGCAGGGCATGCCCGGCGGCCAGATGCCGGAAGGCTTCAAGTTGCCTGAAGGATTCAAAATGCCAACAATGGTATGGGTTAAGGATGATAAGGGGATCCACCCTGTGCCGGTAGAACTTGGGTCGAATGACGGAAGCAATACTGAAGTAAAATCCGGATTGGAAGAGGGTTCCGAGGTCGTTACGAAGATGACTATCGCATCCGCGAAGGAGAAAAAGGTGCAGGAAGTAAGCTCGAATCCTTTCATGCCAACGCCTCCGGGAAGAAGAAACACTCAGTCTTCATCCAGGACGGGCGCAAACGCTGCAACAAGAAACTGACCATGAAGACAATCATAGATATCACCACCCTTAAAAAGGACTATCACGTGGGTGAAGTCACAGTGCATGCACTGAGAGGGGTGGACCTGAAGATAAACGAGGGGGAGTTTGTTGCGATAATGGGCGCCAGCGGCTCCGGCAAATCAACCATGCTGAATATTATCGGATGCCTTGACAGGCCAACTGACGGCACCTATTTCCTTGACGGCGTAAACGTGGCAGGAATGTCAAAAAATGAACGTGCAGCAATGCGCAACCTGAAGCTGGGTTTTGTATTTCAGTCGTATAATCTGCTTTCGCGTACTTCAGCCCTTGAGAATGTTGAACTTCCGCTGATGTACAATCGTGTCATCAGTGCCAGAGAGCGCAGGGAAAAGGCTGTTGCAGCACTTGAAGCAGTTGGGCTGGCTGACAGGATGGGCCATATGCCCAACCAGCTCTCCGGAGGGCAGCAGCAGAGGGTGGCAATAGCGCGCTCACTTGTGAATGACCCTGTGGTGATCCTTGCCGATGAGGCTACCGGTAACCTTGATACAAGGACCTCATATGAGATAATGTCGTTGTTCCAGGATCTGAACGCCAAAGGCAAAACAATCGTGTTCGTGACCCATGAGCCTGACATAGCCCGCTGCATGACGCGCAGCGTTGTTTTCCGTGACGGCCATATAATAAGAGAAGAGGAAGTAAAAAACAGGCTTGATGCAGCGGAACTGCTCAGAGCCCTTCCTGTGGAGCAAGACTAAAAAAACAAAGAAATGAATCCGCGAAATCTTTTAAAAGTAGCAATCAACGCATTGAAGCGCAATAAAATGCGCTCATTCCTGACGATGCTGGGAATTATAATCGGGGTTGCATCTGTAATTACAATGCTTGCAATTGGCCAGGGGTCAAAGAAAAGCATCCAGGACCAGATAGCGAGCATGGGCTCCAATATGCTTTTCGTCATGCCCGGAACCATGAGGATGGGAGGGGTCCAGCAGGGAAGCTCGTCATCGCAGAGGCTTACAGTAGCTGACATAAAAGCCATCAAAATGGAATGCGATGCTGTTGTTGCCGTCTCACCGGAGGTAAGAAGCAGCGGCCAGGTCGTTTACGGAAATTCGAACTGGCCCACTACTATCTACGGCGGGAGCGAACAGTACCTTGAGATCAGGAGCTGGAAAGTTGTCAGTGGCCGCAATATCACAGACACTGAGGCAGAAGGCTCCGCTAAGGTATGCCTTGTGGGACGGACGGTGGCTGACGAACTCTTCGGTGAAGGAGTTGATCCTACGGGAGAGACAATACGCTTCAAGAGTATACCCTTTAAGATTATTGGTGTCCTCGAAGAGAAGGGTCAGAACAGTTTCGGGCAGGACCAGGACGACGTGATCATTGCTCCGTACACAACCGTACAGAAAAGGATACTCGCCCAGAATTATATACAGTCAATCCAGATGTCTGCCCGCAGTGCGGAGGAGTCAGACCTGGCGCAGTCTCAGGTGGAGGAGGTCCTTCGCCGCACCCATAAACTGCGCGAGAACGAGGACAACGACTTTGAAGTCCGCAGCCAGGAGGAGCTTGCCACTACAATGACCTCGGTGACGGAGATCCTTACCATACTGCTTGGCGCTATAGCCGGCATATCACTCCTTGTGGGAGGGATAGGAATCATGAATATCATGTATGTTTCAGTCACTGAGCGTACCCGGGAAATAGGTCTCAGGATGTCGGTTGGTGGCCGCAGTGTTGACATATTGCTTCAGTTCCTCATTGAATCGATACTGCTGAGCGTTTTCGGCGGCCTGATCGGGATAGTTCTTGGTTTCGCGGCCTCCTCCATCGTTGAGGTGCTCACCTCCTGGCCGATAAGCGTGATGTGGGGTTCGGTCATTCTGGCCTTCGCGGTATGCACGGTCATAGGAGTATTCTTCGGGTGGTACCCTGCACGCCGGGCATCCGAGCTTGACCCCATAGATGCACTGCGATTTGAATGATTGAACCGGATTGATTAGCTTTGATGATGGTATGAAAAGTGATTCAATGGCAAAAAAGAGAAAGGGGCTACCCGTTTTGCTTCATGCAACGGGGTGGATAATACTGTTTATCCTGCCCCAGTTTCTGATCTCGGGAGGGCTGTTCAATGATGGGCGTACAACCAGGGTTGTACTCTTCAATACCCTCGTATTCCTGATTCTTTTCTATACCAACTATTTCTGGCTGGTTCCCCGCCTTGCCCAGAAGAAGAAGTGGTTCGCCTTCCTGGTGCTGGCAGCATCACTTATTGTCGTTCTGGGCTATGCCTCCGGCAAGTATTACGAGAATCTTTTCGCGCCGCCGCGCGAAGTCAGGGAGCGTATCAGGGAGGCGGAACAGGGACCTCCCCACGATGACCGCGGCAAACGGAGAGGTGGCGGGATGGCACTATACAACTTCTTCATCACATCATTCCTTGTCTCCGGCTTTGCCGTGGGGATCAGGTACGCCGAGAGCGCCGTCAGGAAAGAAGAGGAGATAAAAGAGCTGGAACGCGAGAAGCTGAACTCGGAGCTGGCGCTCCTCAAGAACCAGGTCAGCCCGCACTTCTTTTTCAACACACTGAACAACATCTATTCTCTCATTGAGATAAACGGGAAGGATGCACAGGAGGCAGTGCTAAGCCTCTCGAAAATGATGAGATACATGCTCTATGAGTCTGAACAGGGTAACACCAGGCTAAGCAATGAGATAGAATTCATGAAGGGTTACATTGACCTGATGAAGCTCAGGCTCAGTGACCGGGTGAAGCTGACGGTAAGTTTCCCTGAGGATTATGCAGATCAGGATGTGCCACCGCTGCTTTTTATTCCTTTCATTGAAAATGCCTTCAAGCACGGGGTCAGCGCAGTGGGCAACTCCTTCATTGATATAGCACTCGGGGTTGAAGACGGGATGATTACGTTCATCGCCGCCAACAGCATTGGCGGCAGAGCTTCTGACGGACCGCAGGTTGCTTCAGGCATCGGGCTTGACAACGTAAGGAAGAGGCTTGCCCTACTGTACCCCGGCCGTCATGACCTGAGAATTGACCGACAGGAATCGGTCTATACAGTTAAACTGACCGTAAGAAGCTGATACTGAATGTTCATGACAAGAGTTGTAGCCATAGACGATGAGCCACTCGCATTACAGCTGGTGAAGGGCTATGTTGAAAAGACTCCAACACTTGAGCTGGCCGGGACATTCGACAATCCCGTCGATGCCGTGGCATTCATACAGTCAGCAGAGGTTGATCTGGTACTGCTTGACATCCAGATGCCTGACCTGACGGGAACAGAGCTGGCCAGGGTCATTGCAGGCGGACCAAAGGTTATTTTCACCACGGCTTATGAGAAATATGCACTGGAGGGATTCAGGCTCGATGCGGTTGATTACCTTCTCAAACCGTTCAGCTATGCCGAGTTCCTGAAGGCCGTTCAGAAGGCAGAAAAGCTTATAGCTGCGGAGAGGAGCCAGCTACCGGCACTGGAGGTGAACAATGACTTTCTTTTCATCAGGTCAGAAAGCCGGATACGGCGCATCAATTTTTCTGAGATCCATTATATAGAAGGACTGAAGGACTACGTCAAGATATGGCTGAAGGATGAAAGGAAGCCTGTTCTTTCGCTATCCACCCTGAAGGCGCTTGAGTCCAGGCTTCCCGGCGACCGGTTCATGCGGGTACACCGTTCATATATTGTCAATCTTGAGACCGTGAAGGTCATAGAGCGCGGCCGCATAGTATTCGGCGAGGTCCGCATCCCGGTCACCGAACAGTATATTGAAAACTTCCGGAAGTTCCTCGACAGGAATTTCATCTGAGTAAAAAGATCACCCCGCAGGAATCCGGACCCGGCAATTTCATCTGAGCACAAAGATCACCGGCACTGAGTACCACACCGGCACGGGATTACCGTCCTGCTTGCCGGGCTTCCATCGCGGGAGAGAGCTTACAACCCTTTTTGCTTCGCTGTCAAGCAAGGGATCCACGCTGCGGGTGACCTCCACCCCTGTCACCTCCCCTGTGCTGCTGACCACAAACCTCAGGTACACCGTCCCCTGTATGCCGTTTGCAACAGCATCAGGCGGATAGACGATATGTTCCATGATGTACTTTAATAATGCTTCATTCCCGCCCGGGAACGAAGGCATCTCCTGGACAATCACCCGGGGTTTTGGCTCAACAGGTGCGACAGGATCCACCGCGGTAAAGTCTTCATGGATCACCTCCGTGGCTGCTCCGTCGGTGATGCTCCGGTTCAGGAGGTCAGCCGTCATTAACCCCTCGCCTGTTGCCAGCTCATCAATTACCACCCTGGGGGGAACGAACCGCACATTGTTCATCGCTTCAGCAGGTGCCTTAGGTGCAGGAGGAGCCTCGGGCGGAACAGGCGGAACCGGAAGATCCGGATCCGGCATCGCTATGACATCAATTCTCCTGCCTGGCTGAAACTCAACCGGATCAGATGTAAAATACGGCACCAGGAAAAAGGAGGCGCCAACCAGCAGTCCGGCAACAAGGGAAACACTCATAGTTGAACCGTAACGGCGCCGCAGGTCATAAGCGCCATAATCCCTGTTGCGATCCCGGAAGATAATATCATCAAACCCGGGAACCTTTTCTTTTTTCCTCTTCATAATTCAAGATTTAAGTTTAAAATATTAATGAAGAGGCGCCTCTTGCATAATAAACATCAAATATTGTACCGTGGTCGTTTAACAAATCACAATAATATGATTTGTATCATTTATTTGTGAGAACCGCATGCTATCTTTGCCAGCGATGTGTAAATAATTGCATAACGAAAAAAGAAAGAAAGAAATGAAAACAAGGTTTGCCCTTTTAATGATTCTGCCACTGGTTGCTGTTATGATTTCAGGCTGCGAGAAGGAAAAAGAAAATCCGTCAGTCACCCTGGGTGCACAGGCGAATGCCGCAGTACCCGGATTCTATTCGGTTTCACTTGATAAAACATACACCATGAGCCAGGCTGCTGACAACGCCGGCATGATTGACATATTCTGCTTCTATGAGGCCGCGACCGGCAACAACATCGCTCTTGCATCGCCGGGTTCAGGCATAAGGGATATTTTTACCGGTGATGACATGCCCGATAACTGGGGGACAAAGAATACAACTTATTTCTTCCAAACCACACTGACTGCAACCCAGTTTGAAGCTGTACAGGACGGTGATGCACTTATTGAAACCTCCTTTGATACTGACAACGCCCGCAAAAAGGCAAAGGATGTCCAGGTGGGACAGGTCTGGGCGTTCAGGACCCAGGACGGCACCTACGGACTCCTGCTGGCTACTGCCGTGACACAGGGCGCAGACGGTACTGTTACCTTCAGGGTCCGGACAAAGTAGTTCTGCCATGGCAAAACGGATTCAGTGCTTCGCGTTACTGATCATCATTGCTTTAGCCGGTTGTGTCAAGGATAACCCCGGGACCACGCCCCTGATACTGCTAAAGTCAGGCGGAGCCTTTACCGCTGACGGCTCGGCAGTGGCACCCGGGGGAGCACTCAGGTTCGGCCTTTCGGTATCCGGAGGAGGCGGGGCCATCACCAACCTGGTTGTTAAAAGGATCTCTGACGGTGTGGCTGTCATTGAAGCCGACAAAGGCATGTATATCAGTTACGGGGGGCTTGACACCACACTGATCTATACCAGAGGCTATGGTCAGACTGAACGGTGGGTGTTCTCAGTCATGAACTCGTACCGTGACACGGCATCAGTATCACTCACGGTGCTGAAAGGCGCCGGCTCTGCCTGGGGTGAGATAAGCCATCACCAGTCAATAAGGATAGGGTTGCAGGAGAACACTTCCCTGCCGCACTTCGTCGATCTTCACGCCGGCATCGCATATGACGCTACCGGTGTTACCGGACATGAGTCAGAGGTTGACATGGCCGCCTTCTGGTATCTTACCTCCGGCACCTCATCACCCACTCTCACCTGTCCGGCATATTCCTCCGCACTTACATACTATCCCCTGTTCGGATCATGGAGCGCGAAGAACCAGACTATGTATGACTACTACACGTCTGACAACAATCTTGTAACTCCTGCCCAGTTTGATCTTGCAACAAATGACAGCCTGCTGGTCAACGCCTACCGGCCCGGCAGTGTCAGCGGGCAATCGAAGTTTGCCTACACCGGTAAGGTGGTGCCTTTCCGGACCGCTGACGGTAAATACGGGCTTCTCAGGGTCATCCGTGCAGACGAGACTCCGGAGGGGGAGATGGAGATCGCTGTCAAGATCCAGAAATAGATTCAAGTCCAGGCGAAATGAAGATCGATGTAAAGATCCGGAAACAGAATACATTAAAACCATTAATAGTGAAGCCCTTCAGATTTATTATTTCTGCAATACTCCTTCTGGCCGCTGCCGCCGGTGTCTCTGCCCAGGGTACCATTACCGGGAGAGTCACCGGCGGTCCGGAAGGCCGCCCGCTCCCGGATGCCGCGGTGATACTTGACGGAACAAGAGGTGTGACCACCGGCAGTGATGGCAGGTTCATAATTGACAGGGTATCCGCAGGAACCCACACCCTGGAGGCAAGGATCCTGGGATACACCACCCGGAATGTCACAGTGGATGTCAGGGACGGTGCAACAGGCACTGTCAGTTTCCGGCTTGAAGAGGAGTTCATTGACGCCGGTGCAGTGATAGTCACCGCCAATCGCGGCGCCAGCCGCATTGCTGATGTCCCGGCACGTGTCACCCTTATCAGTTCCGCAGCTGTCGAGTCGAGGCCCGTTACCACCGTAGACGAGATGCTGTCAACTGTGCCAGGACTTAACGTTAGCCGCTCATTCGGGATCTTTTCACACAAATCAAGTGTCACCATGCGTGGTCTCAGCGGTAACGAACAGGCCAGGGTGCTGGTCATGATTGACGGTGTCCCTGTCAATAAATCAGACGGAGGTTCAGTCAACTGGAACCTTATTGACCCGGCAATGGTTGACAGGATAGAGGTGGTCAAGGGGCCTGCATCATCAATGTACGGCAGCAACGCCATGGGAGGTGCCATCAACGTTATCACCCGCAGGCCCTCAGGTGAGCTATCTGGTAAGATCACCGCAGGCTATGGCACATACAATACCTTCACAGGAAGGATCAGCCTTGGCCAGAACATGAATCCCGGCAGTGACAGGGGATTCTATTACCTTCTCAACGGATTCTACCGCCAGAGCGATGGCTACATAACACAGTCGGAGTTCGACCAGGCTGCCAATCCGTATGTGGTTGCATCAGACATGCTGGAGTACTCGGCCAGCCTCAAAACAGGCTACAACATAAGGAAAGGAGAATTTATCGAGGCTGATTTCATTGCATACAATGACAGGCGCGGCACGGGTGAGCTGGTGTGGCAGCAGCACGGCAACACCACTGATCATGACACATATCAGTTCAGGACCAGGTACAGCGTTGAACGCGAACGCCTTTCGGCTGATGTGAGCCTCTTCTGGCTGCAGGAAGACTACAAAAAAGTAAATGAATACCTTAAGGATGATTACACATGGTACAATGTGTTGTCGGAAAGACTCGACGCGGGTCTGCTCTCTTCAGTCACCTGGAAGGCCGGCAGCCGGCACCGGTTGTCGGCAGGCACTGACCTGAAGGCTGGAAGTGTTGATGCAGCTGACGTCTATTACACATCGACCGATATAGTTTACAACCGGGGCAGGATGCTTAGCGCCGGTCTTTATATCCAGGATGCCTTTTCAATCATCCATGACAGGCTGACCCTTACTGCAGGACTCAGGTATGACCTCTCAATGTTCCGTGACGGTGCATTCTACATCGATACTCCCTCGGCCGAAACGGTCTTCATGAGGAATATTGAGAACCGTGAGATGGACAATGTAACCTGGGGTGCCCTCAGCCCCAGGCTGGCTCTCAACTATACCCCTTCAGAGGGCACAAGGATTTATCTCTCTGCAGGAAGAGGATTCCGTCCGTCAGTGCTTGATGACCTCTGCAGGTCAGGCCGGATCAAAGGCGGATTCAAGCTGGCGAACGCTGACGCTTCGCCTGAATACCTGGCCAACATAGAGGCAGGGGGCGACTTCACCCTTTCAGGCAAACTGAGAGCATCCTTGTCAGCGTGGTATTCGCGTGGCAGGGACTTCCTTTATTATGTAAACACTGGTGACTCAATCGACATGGGATACGGGCTCAGGCCCATCCTTGTACGGACGAACATCCCGCTTGTTGAAATCACCGGCGCTGAAGCCGAACTGAACTGGCCGGTCTCACCGGCGGTATTTCTTGGCGCAGCATACGGTTACAGTTATTCGGTAATTTCTGATTACCGTCCGCTTGACGCCGGCGACCCCATTGACCTGACCGGCAACCATCTGACAGACGTCCCCACTTCGACGGTGTCACTGACAGCTCGCTGGAACAACCGGTTTGTCAATGTCGGCCTTGTTGCCCGTTACCAGGGAGTCATGTGGGTCAATGACCAGAATATCTTCGATGAGGTTGTCGGAAGTGACCGTTACCCGGCATATGCCACGGTTGACATCAGGCTGTCAAGGGTGTTTGCTGAAAAGGTGTCAGTTGACCTCGGCGTACAGAACCTCCCTGACACCAAATTCTATGACAGTAAGGGTGCCGTCTGCCCCGGCAGGTTCATCACCCTGGAGCTGGGATACAGGTTCTGATATCACGGAATGGCCCCCGGTGTTTCCCGTACACCTCAGCGCAAGCCGAAGCGGTACGAGAACTTTACGAGAAAGATGTTGTGTGCTTTCGTGGCATTGAAGAGATCATATGATTGCCGGCTGAGACTGAACCGGCCATCATCCGTATTGTAATCCCTGCTCTGTGACCAGACGAGATAGGCTGTTGATCCGGGAAGAAACTCCCAGCGCACTACCAGGTTGTGAAGGAATTCACTTACAGTGAAGTCGGGATTGCTGAAATTATAGTCTGGTGACTTGTCGAGATTCTCATCGATGCTGTATTTCCTGTCCTTGATTGCATAGGTTATCACTCCGCCGTCAAGCATCTCATAGCGGCCATCAAGGCTGGCAGCAACAGGGTCAGTGATCCGTTTGAACTCGCTGTAGTCACCTGATCCGAAGAAAGGCTGACCCCAGTACTGGATTGTCAGGTCGGGAGTGATGTTGAAATCTGCCCTTATCGAAATACTATATATCTTCTGGTCTATGGAACCGAAAATATACCTCTCAGATTGATCATTCAGACCCTCAAGATGCCTGAAGGTGACATACTGCATCATGTTAACAGTCCGGCTCCACCCTGGCTCAATATTGAGAGTCAGGGTATTAAACGGTCTGTACTCCAGCTCAAAGCTCAGCTCGTAGCTGGTCATCACATCATTGAAAGTCCGGGTAACACTGAAATCCACCTCACCTGACAGTTTTTTCCGCCAGTCAGAATCAATGCTGGCCGACAGATACAGTTGACCGGGCATTTTCATTGCCGGACCCCCTCGCAAAAGGTGGTTATCAGTTTCGGGACTGGTCAGCTGGCCGCTGAGGAACGTCCGCCACTGGTTCTGGTAGTTTGCTGTCCACGACTGGGAGACGGCTACGGCATTGGTATGTCCGCCGAAGTCCATCAGGTGTATCAGGTTGGTCCCGAAGCTCATGCTTCTGAATACACTGAATGGCTTATAAATGTTATAGTTGATTACTCCCACTCCCATATGCATGTCAGCCATCAGCATATAACCTATATCGTTGATCTCAAAGCCCGGTGATTTCCAGCTCGAGAGGTAAATAAACTGCCAGTTGCCCCCGATCTTGCCCGCCATAAGGTTTCCTCCGAATCCGCTAAGTGACGTTCGGGTGATGTCATAATCGAGATAATCTGCATCGGGCCTGGCGAAGTTGTGGATAACAGATCTCTGGGTGCCGGCAATCATTTCATCGGTTCCTGTGACATTACTGACGGCAGTGCGCAACCGGAAGATGTAATTCATGTTACCGAAGTATCTGGTGAAGTCGATGCCGGCAGAGGTTGCTGACTTATGGAAGTAATCCTCGGTTTCCGCATCAAGTGATCTGATCGTGCTTGTCACCATCCCGCCGATTATTGTTTTTCCCCCGCTGAAGTCCTTCTGCACCCTGCCCACGCCGTAGTTGGTAAGCGGCTCGGCAGTCCTGAATGTTGTCTCACCTGTCAGGGGATCATGGATCCTGGTACTCACATTTGCAGTCACCGCTTCAATGAAACCCACCGAGAGTCCGCCTGCGGATTTGCCGGTCAGCTTTGCCGATCCGATTATGGGAGTGAACGCGGGGGTATAGGCATATTCACCTTGGCCGGCTGAATGGCTCAGCCGTGGCTGCCTGCCTATTCTTCTCGAATAGAACATGTTGTCATTCCCGCGGCCGCCGCTGCCCAATCCAAGGTTGTAGTCCGTTATGTTGTTACCTTCAATGAAGAAAGGCCGCTTTTCACTGAAGAAAGTTTCAAAGGCTGTGAGGTTAACTTCTGACGGGTCAGCCTCAACCTGCCCGAAATCGGGATTAAGTGACAGACTGAGGATCATGTTGTTTGTCACCCCTATTTTTGCATCAAGGCCAATATTTCCTTTGATATCAGTTCCGTCATGGTACGGATTGCCCTGTTCCCCTTCATAGGTTTCCAGTCTTGCCACACCGTAGGGGGTCAGGTCAAACAGCTTCCGGGGCCTGATGTTTGTGAGGCCTTTAAGCAGCCCGGCATTATGAACCAGCCCTGAAGCGTTCCTGGCAATGGGTTGCCACATAACCGTCTCATTATGGCGATATATTTCCCTCAGCACCTCCAGCCCCCATACCTGCTGGTCGCTGGCAGAGAACCGGAGCTGTGTGAGCGGTATCCTCATTTCAGCGGCCCATCCCCAGTCAAATATTCCGGTTTTGACGTACCATATCGGATCGAATGAGTCATCCTCTGTCAGCCCGTCATCAATCCACATCAGGTCTCCCTTGACGCCTGCCGCGCTTACCGTAAATCCGAATGCAGTGCGCTGGTCAAAGTATGAATCCAGGGCTACAGACACCTCGTCACCCTCAGTATCATCACGCCTTGTCATGCGTGAAACGATGCTATCAGGCGCAGTATCATAGGCTTTTATGGCAACATAGATATTGTAATCATCATAAAGCAGTTTGAACTCTGTCTTCTGACTGACGGGCGCCCCTTCGGCCGGGTCATACTGCCAGAAGTCACCGGCCCATTCACCTTCTGTCCATTCTTCATCGTCAAGCACACCGTTGATCACCGGCGGATTTTCAGTGCGGCTGGCGGTATATTCTTTTTTCTCGTACTCCTGGGCTGGCAGAACGAGGGTAATACATGAAAAAAGAATGAGAAGGCCACTTTTCATTTTGATGAGGATTCAGGGACAGTAAAGCTAATACAAAGTTAGGGAAAATTTCTGCAATCTTTCCCGGGCTGAATTGTAAAACATGAAGAGCGACGGAGTGATACCCGTCGCTCTTCCGGACCTGCGATCAGCGGCGATTACCGCAAACCGAAACGGTATGTGAATTTTACCAGGAATACATCATAGGGTTTTTTAGAGGTGTAGAGATTGTCAAGATTGTGACTGAGCGAAAAGGAACCGGTTTCATCACTGTAGTTCCGGGTCTGTGACCAGACAAGGAACAGGGTTGACCCGGGACTGAATTCCCATCTGAGAACCAGGTTCGAAAGAAACTGATCATAATTGTTGTCCGGATTGTCAAAACTGTAGTCAGTAATGCCGTCATAGTCTTCGTCAACCAGGTACATGTCATCGTCAGAATCATAGGTCATTTCATCTTCACTGATAAGGTGATAACGACCGGCGAGTGTCTCTGCCCTCGGATCTGTAACTGCCTTAAACCTGCTGTAATCCATCGCTGCAAGGAACGGCTGTCCCCAGTACTGCACAGTCAGGTCAGGAGTGATATTATAGTTCAGCCTCACAGACATACTGACAATCTGCTGATCTATACGGCTCAGGATATAGCGTTCATCGTCATCGGTGCAGGTTACATACTGTATCTCGTTACGGTTTATGGAATAGGAAGGTTCAACGGAGGCTGTGAATGACTGCCCGGGCTTCACGGTAAAGTCTATTCCGGCCGAATATCTTTCTGAGACATTTTCTGCTCCGCGGGATGCGTTGGCAAACACAGATGCGGATACCTTTTTTGAGTCGCTTGTACCAAGATTGAACCAGCTGTTTACAGAGGAGGGGTAAAGCATTGCCGGTCCCCCTCGGAGGAGGTTGTTGGATAGGGAATTACCTTCGTAATTAACTCCGAAGTTTGTCCACCACAGGTTTTTGAACTGAACATAGAGGCTCAGGTTCCCGCCAGTGAACAGATGGGTCCCCCCGAAGTCCCATCCGGTCCAGAAGTTGGCGTTGGGCCTTATCTGTCTGAATATACTGAACGGCTTGTCAAACCTGTAGGCAGACCACAGGCCGCTTATTATTCCATCGGCGCTCTGAAGGTATCCCACATCATTAAGGTCCAGCCCGGGTGATTTCAGGTATGTGAAAGCCATGAAATTCCAGTGCCCGCCCATTTTACCGGCCTGAACATTGCCTCCGAAGCCGTTGAGTGAAGTCCTTTCCGGGTCTAACTCTACATAATCTGCATCCGGTCTCTGAAAATAATGTATTGATGAGCGCTGAAGATCCTCTATTGCTGTTTTAGACCCTGTAAGATTGCTTCCGGCTGCAGTGGCTGACACGAACCAGTCACGCTCTTCACCGAAATACCGGGTGAAGTCAATTCCGGCCGTATTGGCATTACGGACCAGACCGTCAATCCCGGTATTGTCAAGGAAACGGTGGGTGTTTGTGAATGCACCGCCGATAATTGTGCGTCCGCCACCAAAGTCTTTCATAACCCTTGATACAAGGTAGTTGGTGAAAGGCTCAACCGTCTGCTCACTCCTGTGACCCAGTGAATCAATCACTGCCCTGCCCTCTGCTGTCACTGCCTCCACAATTCCAATTGACAGCCCGTCAGGCGTTTTCCCCGTCAGCTTGGCGGCGCTTATGATTGGCGTGACGCGCGGTACCCTGGCGAATTCATCATCGTCAGTGTCAACACCCAGGTGCGGGCTTCGTCCTATCCTCCTTGAATAAAATAGATTGTCAAAGCCAAGGTCTCCGTCACCGAGACCTGTTCTGAAGCTGGTAATATTTTTTCCCTCAATGAAAAACGGCCTCTTCTCTTCAAAGAATGTCTCATAGGCTGTGAGATTCACCTCTGAAGGGTCAGCCTCAACCTGCCCGAAATCGGGATTGAGGGTAAGGTCAAGGGTCATGTTGTTAGTCAGGCCGAACTTGGCATCAAGCCCGCCGTTGTATTTCCAGTTGGTACCGGTGGCGAACGGGTTGCCATCATCTTTCTCGAATGTCTCCAGGCTCCCCACGACAAACGGGGTGATGTCAGCCTGTTTTCTGGGCTTAATCCCTGTCAGCCCTGAGAGTGTGCCGAAGTTATGAACCAGGCCGGAAGCATTCCGGTCGATATGCTGCCATACAGACATCTCCTGGTTGCGGAAGATGCGACGGAAGACCTCCAGCCCCCAGACGCCATCGTCAGAGATCCTGAACCTCAGCTGGGTGAGGGGTATCCGCATCTCTGCAGCCCATCCCCATTCATAGACTTTTGCTCCCGTGAACCAGATGGGATCCCAGGTGTCATCTTCCATCCGGCCGTCCTGTGACCAGATGAAATCATTCTTTACTCCTGCCGCGTTGGTGACAAAGGCAAATCCGGTCTGCAGGTCATGGTAGCTGTCGAAACCAATCCCTACAAAATCGCCTTCACCATTATCTCTTCTGGAAATGCGCCTGACGATACTGTCAGCACTTGTGTCCCAGGCTTTGAAGGCAACGTAAATGTTGTTGTCATCATACAGCAGGATGAATTCGGTCTTCTGCAAAGGAGCAGCTCCGTTGTCGGGCTCATACTGGGTAAAGTCGCCCTGCCATTCACCGGCCTGCCACGCGGCATCATCGATTGATCCGTCAATTACGGGTGGTGAGGAGGTGAATCGGGCCCGGTAGGTCTTTCCCGGGATGGAGTCCTGGTTCGCCGCAGCGGTCATGGCAACAGTACACAGAAGTAGCACAGCCGCAATAAATGCAATTCTTTTCATGGCAGTAAGGGTTAAAAATCAAGATGCAAGTCCGTCATAAAGACTGCCGGACAGTGCATAGTGCTGCATGCCATGTGATCAGAATAATTCCCAGGTGTTGCCAGTATGCTCCAGGAACCTGAAAAGCCCCTCACGGGGAATAATCAGTGATGCGGTGTTTGTGTTCGGGTGGAATGACAGCCGCTCGTGGTTTATGAGCGTCTTATCTATGAAGAGATGGACGTGGCGTGAGCGGTCATTGATAAGTCCGAACGGAGAGACCGAACCGGGCGTCAGTCCGAGATACTGCATTAACCTCCTGTCGGAGGCAAACGAGAGCTTCCCCTGGCGAAGCTTCTGCTCAAGCTCCCTGATGTTCAGCTTTGAATCATAATAGAGAATCACCAGGTAATGCCTGTCACCCTTATGATTGCGGAAAAAGATGTTCTTGCAGTGGCCGGAGTCGATGCCGGACCAGTATTTCATTGCTTCCTCAACCGTCGGCACGGGAGGATGCTCTATATATTCATAGGGTATCTGCAGCGAATCAAGGAGCTGGTAAAGTTCTGCGGGTCCTCTAAGCTGGCTCATCTGGTTTTCGGGCAATACCTGAACTGCAGTTCAGCAAGCAGCGCCAGGTCCTCGCCGGCCTCGCGAAGATCCGTGTCTTCCTCGTCATAATGCCATTCGATGTCCACGGGAATCCCTTCGTTGCTCATCTCCTTCAGGTGGCCGAAGATGTCAAAGAGAAACTTTGCTGAGGATGAGTTAAAGTATTCAAGATCAAGCTTAAGGCGGAGCGGGTTGGCGTCAGTGTAATTGTGTCCCCTTTTTATTTCCGCAACGAACTCTTGCATCCATTCAATAACCGGGTAATAAAGACCCCTGACATCTTCAGGCGCCGACTTCCCGGCGATAATGAACCGGTTTTCTGCAGGAGACAGGATTATCTCCGGCGTCAGGTCTGTTGCTTTGTGTAAGAAACTTTTCATCTCTCCCCTTTTTTTACAAAAATTGCACTTTTTTTATAAAAGACAAATATTACTGTCACCTGTCAGATGATCTCTTCATCATCACCATTTGCCTTGTAGCCTTCATCTTCAGGAAGACCCGGAAGCTTTGATGCTGCCACCGCAAGGGTATCACATCGTTCATTTTCAGGGTCATTGTTATGACCTTTCACCCACACAAGGGTCACCCTGTGACGCCTGTAAACCTCCAGGAAACGGATCCACAGATCCGGGTTTTTCTTTTTGGCAAACCGTTTCTTTTCCCAGCTGAAGAGCCAGCCGTTGTTGACCGCATTGACAAGGTATTGTGAATCGGTGTACAACCTTACAACCAGCCCGTCAAGTTTGAGCGCCTCAAGTCCGGTGATGGCTGCCAGAAGCTCCATCCGGTTGTTGGTGGTGAGCCTGAAACCTCCTGAGAGCTCCTTGCGGAGCGAACCCGAAAGAAGCACCACACCGTAGCCTCCCGGACCGGGATTGCCGCTGCAGGCACCGTCAGTATAGATAGAAACCACTGACGGACTCATTGCGGAAGGGTGATGCCTGTGTTGTTGATGAACAGCCTTATGGCGATGGCAATAAGGATAATACCGAAAAATTTCTTCAGTATGTGCAGCCCGGTGGGCCCCAGCAAACGCTCGATCCTCGTCGTGAGCCTGAGGACGGTATATATGATCACCATGTTCAGCATCAGGGCAATAAGGATGTTTATAGTTGCATACTCAGCCCTGAGAGAAAGGATGGTGGTAATGGATCCGGCACCGGCAATTAGCGGAAAGGCTATCGGCACAATGGTTCCGCCCCCGGGCGAATCATGCTTGAAGAACTCTGCACCGAGCACCATTTCCATCCCGATCAGGAAAATGATGAATGCACCTGCTATTGCGAACGAACCTACGTCAATACCGAATATGCTGAGAAGTTTCTCCCCGAAGATAAGGAATGCAAGGAAAATGGAAAGCGAGACCAGGGTTGCCTTCCAGGGGTGGATGTTGCCGGTCTTAGATTTGATATCCAGGATGATAGGGATCGATCCCGGCATGTCAATGATTGCGAACAACACCATGAAGCAGGCTAATATGTCAAGGAGATTAAACTGCATTGGGGAAATTTTTGCAAAGGTACTCTTTTTAAGGCATTAGGCAAGATAGGGGCGAGCGTGAATAAAATGCCCGGGGGGCATTTTTAGCGAGCAGCCAGATTGCAGGGGAGGGCAGTAGTGCTGGCAAAGGATCAAGGCCTGTGGTTACAGTTCATTAAGAATGAAAAAGGGATCCAATTCTGGAATCCCTTTTTTCACTAATGCCTATTGCTTTTTGCCTGCAGGTTACTGCCTGATATCCATCTCATTGAGCAGATACCCTGCCCCTGAATAGATGTCAATCACCCAGAGAACGTAGCGTATGTCTACGTTGATACATCTCTGGAGGTCAGGTTCGAATGCTATGTTTCCGGTCATGGCTTCCCAGTTGCCGTCAAAGGCAAGACCGATCAGTTCGCCGTTGCCATTAATGACCGGACTGCCTGAGTTGCCACCGGTGATGTCATTGTTGGTGATGAAACATACAGGCATGTAGCCATCAGGTGAACCGTAACGGCCATACTCCCTTTTGTTGTTGAGATCAATGAGCCGCTGCGGCAGATCAAACTCATAATCACCCTTCTTGTATTTCTGCACAACGCCGTCGAGGGTCGTATACCAGTTGTAATGAACTGCATCATACGGGTAGTAGTCGAGTACCTTACCGTAGGTGAGCCTCATGGTGGAGTTGGCATCAGGGTACTGTGTCTTGTCAGGCTGGTATTCCATTACTCCGGCCATGTAGAGACGCTGCCCCTTTGAGAGGTCAGCACTGAATCCCTGGAGATCCTTCATTAATGTCGAGTTCATCTCGTTGATTGATTTGGCAACAATAAATGCAGGATCCTTCTGAAGGACCTTCAGGCTGGGAGCCTCGAGAAATGCCGCCAGTTTCTCCTGTGAGACAAAGATTGACTTCGCAAAGATATTATCAACGAAGGCGTCGATGTTTCCCTTGAATTTCGTGTCAATCAGCTTGTAGAACGATGGCCAGTACTTCGGATCAATGTCAGTCCTGTAGAGCTTCAGCATCGCCTTTGTGGTTTTCTGGTCGGTAGGATAGTTATAATCACCGTAGAAATTCTCAACAGATCTCTTAAGCCTTCCTGTCATGCCGTTGATTCTCTCAGCATCCTTTTTTACAAGGGCCTCCTCGAGCATGGTCATCTGGCCGGCGAAGCCCAACAGTTCTGTCGACAATGCTTCTCTCATATACTGGGAAACGTTGTACTTTTCGGCCCTTCCCTTAACGGCGTTTTCGATCAGGGAAAGTGCATTGCCGTATTTTGCCTTGCGGGCCGGATCAGCGTTTACCCACTTCATGTATTCAGCTTCGAAAGCCGCTTTCTTTTCTGCGGTGCGCAGACGGGTGAGACCGGCGTTCTGGCCGATTGAGAACTTCCAGTAATTGGATGAACCGGCGTATTTGGATGCATACTGGATATTTACCTTCGGGTCTGCCATCATATCCTTCATCCATATCTCCTGGCGTGCACCACGGATCTTTACCCTGTTGGCGTTGGTGATCTTCATTGCCTCGTCAACCTCGTACGATGTCATGTACCTGGTGGTGGTGCCGGGGTAGCCCATTACCATTGCAAAATCGTTCTTCTGCAGGTTCTTGATTGAGACAGGCAGGTAATGCTTCGGTTTGAGCGGAACATTGTCCTTCGAGTACTGAGCCGGTTTCCCGTCAGGACCCATATATACCCTGAAAACGCTGAAGTCGCAGGTATGGCGCGGCCACATCCAGTTATCAGAGTCATGGCCGTATTTCCCGATTGAGTTAGGGGGTGTTCCCACAAGCCTGACATCGGAGAAAACCTCATAGATAAGCAGGAAATACTGGTTTCCGCTGTAGAATGATGATACGCGGGCGTTGTAGTGGGTTCCCTTCGTAGCCTCTGAGGTGATGGCGGCGCTCTCAGCCTGGATGGCTTCGCGGCGTGCCGCTTCGGTCATGTCTGGATTGACCTTGCCAAGTACCCTTGAGGTAACATCTTCAATGCGCACCAGGAAGGTGACTGACAGGCCGGGATTGGGAAGTTCCTCTTCCTTTGACATGGCCCAGAAACCGTTATTGAGATAGTCATGCTCAACTGTGCTGTGGTTCTGGATCTGGCCATAACCGCAGTGGTGGTTGGTAAGAAGCAGGCCGTGAGGAGAGACGATCTCAGCGGTACAGCCGCCTCCGAAGATGACGATGGCGTCTTTAACGCTTGCCTGGTTGATGCTGTACAGGTCTTCCGCTGTCAGCTTGAGCCCCATCTCGGTCATAGTGCCGATATTGAGCTTCTCGATGAGCGGCAGCAGCCACATGCCCTCATCAGCCCTGGCCTGCGAGGCTGAGAAGGTTACAAGGATAACAATAATTGCCAGTAGTTTTCTCATGATTTATGGTGTTGTTGATTTAAGTTTGGAACCAAAGATATCAAAATACATTCTCAGGAATAATGATTTTAACATTTTATAAGAAAGGGAGTTCCCGCTGCAGGTCAATCAGGTTGAATGATAGCCGGTGGAACGGGCTGGGGCCGAATTCAGCAATGGCTCTGCGATGCTCCGGGGTAGGATATCCCTTGTTCTGCCGCCACCCGTAGCAGGGGCAGAGGGCGTCAAGCTCCTCCATGCGATGGTCACGCTCCGTCTTTGCCAGCACTGATGCAGCCGCGATGGACAGGTATGTGGCGTCACCCTTTATTATTGTCTGATGGGGGATATCTCCATAGGTGTAGAACCTGTTGCCGTCTATCAGGAGCAGGAGCGGGCGGGGTTCAAGCCCGTCTATTGCCCTGTGCATGGCGGTGATAGAGGCGCGCAGTATGTTCATCTCATCTATCTCGGTGTTTGAGCACGAGGCGACGCACCAGGTGGTGGCAGATGATATGATTTCCGTGCGGAGCCGCTCGCGCTGGCGGGCGGTCAGTTTCTTGGAGTCATTGAGCTCTTTGTTACGGTATCTCTTCGGGAGGATGACTGCTGCAGCGTACACGGGGCCTGCCAGGCATCCGCGCCCTGCCTCGTCGCAACCGGCTTCACGGATGCCGTCCCTGAAGAATGGTTTAAGCATCAGGCGGCTCCCCCGGTAGCTTTGATGACTGATTTCCACATTTCTTCCGCAGCCTGTTCCCAGGTGTACCTGAGTGAGTTGGCATATCCCTCGTCAGCGAGACGGCGGCGCAGCGCGCCGTCGGTGACGAGGCGTGCCATAGCCCCGGCTATGGCACCTGCGTCAGCGGGGCTGACGCAGAGTGCCGCGCCGCCGCTCACCTCGGGGAGTGATGAGCTGTCTGACAGAATGCACGGCACACCGCATCGCTGCGCCTCCACTACGGGTATGCCAAACCCCTCGAACCACGGCACGAAGGTCAGCGCCTCCGCAGCACCGTAGAGCCGGCGCAACACATCACGCGTTACAGAACCGGTAAAGACAATATCCTTGCCATACGGGGAGGCCTCCAGGTGCCTGTCCATCTCACGCGTCAGGTAAAGCCTCCGCCCGGCAAGCAACAGAACTTGTTCTCCTCCTCCGCTCTGCCTGAAAATTTCAAATGCCCTGATCACCGCTTCAACATTCTTCCTCGGAGAAAAATTGCTTACGAACAGAAAATATGGCTTACCACCGGTGTAATGCCTCCGCGTCTCCTCCGCCTCGCCAGGCTGCGGCGGAGAAAAAATCCCGGCAACACCGTTCGGCACGACATCTATCTTGTCCGGGCTGATCCCGTATGTCGCAGCAATGTCGCCTGCCGAGAAATGTGATACAGTTGCAACACGTGCTCCCTTCCCCGCGAAGAGCGGGAAAAGCCTGCGGTAATACCTGCACTCAGCGCCAGGTATGTCTCCGGGCCGGTGCTCATGGTTGAGGTCATGGATCACTGGAATACATGGCACATCCGTTCTCAGCGGAATCATCCCGTCAGGTGCGATGAAAACATCAGCCCCGGTCCGCCTCAGCACCGGTGGCAACAGATACTCATGCCATGCATGCCAGAGCAGCGGATGCACTGTCCGTAACGGTAAGGTCACATATTCAACATTGTCACCCCTGACCGGAAGCGGCTCCGGCCTCCTGTCGCCGATCAGGACAAACCGGTGCTCAGGGTGGTTACGGACCATCCCGCTGACAACCTCAAGGGTGAACCACCCGATACCGTCACGGGGCACTGCCCTGAGCGTACGCGCATTGATTGCAATGATCATTTTCCGCTGCTGCTACTGAAATACAAATGTGGCAATTAATTTATAAATTGGCATTGATTCTTTTATCCACGGCAGACTGATTTGAGGCGAAAGTTCCTTATCAATATCACCTTCCTCCTGACAGTGAGCATCCTGGTCAAGGCTTTCTGGGTGCTGGGCATAGACCGCACTGTTCAGAACGTGGTTGGCGAAACCGCCTACGGAAGCTATTTTTCACTTTTCAGCTTCTCAGTGCTCTTCACCCTCCTGCTTGACCTGGGACTCTCGGGATTCAACAACCGCGCTGTATCGGCTGATCCTGCAAGGGTAAGGATCTACTTTGGCAATGTGCTGGTAATAAGACTCTTTCTCACAGCGGTATACTTCCTTGTCTCTATCAGCGTTGCTTATGCCCTGGGTTACCGGGAAGGGCAGATAACAATACTGCTGGTACTCATGCTGAACCAGGTGATGGCATCAATGATCCTCTGGCTCCGGTCAAGCATAAGCGGCATGCAGTACCTCTTCCTTGACAGCCTCCTTTCCGTAGCCGACAGGCTGGTGATGATAGTCATCTGCTCGGTGCTCCTGTGGGGCGGAGTTACTACCGGTGGGTTCAGGATAGAATGGTTTGTATGGGCCCAGACAGCTGCCTATTTTACGGTGATGTGCGCTGCATTCATAATAGTGGTGCGCAAGGGGAGGGTTGCAGCAGTGAAGCCTGATACCTCAGTTCTGAAGAGCATCATCATGACCGGGCTGCCCTATTCGGTGGTGGTCTTTGCAATGACACTCTACTGGAGAATGGATTCGGTGATGATTGAACGGTTGCTTCCTGACGGGGCCACCCGGGCCGGCAACTACGCCCAGGCCTTCAGGCTCTTCGATGCGCTGGCAATGATTCCTGTGCTGTTTGGCGGGATGCTGCTTCCCATAATGACACGGGGACTGTCATCAGACAGTGATATCAGGCCTCTGGCAAGGATGGCCGGCCGGATGCTCATAGTCCCGCTGGGGATAGGTGCGGTGACCCTCGCCACGTTTCCGGCTGAGATGCTCGACATTCTCTATACCTCACCGGTTGAGAACGCCGTGACCGCTTTCAGGATACTGATGATTACCCTCGTACCCGTTGGAGTGATATACATTTACAGCACAATGCTTACTGCTTCATGGAAACTTAAAATGCTTGGGGTAATAACAGTGTCAGGCATGATCATCAACCTTTCACTCAACCGGATCCTCATTCCGGAGCTGGGCCCGTCAGGAGCTGCCTGTACCGCTCTGGTCACTCAATCCCTGGTTGCCGTGGCTTGCATGCTGACCGTGAGAAGGACGATGTCCGGCATTGCCGGGAACGGAAGGATTCTTCTGTTCCTGCTGATGCTTGGACTGACCTTCCTGGCCGGGTGGCTCCTGAGCAGGACAGGTATCCCGTGGACAGCTGCAGCCGCCTTACAGCTTGCGGCAGGGATCCTCCTGGCCCTCCTTTTCAGGTTCATCGAGCCTCTCTCCAGCCTCAAACTGATCACCGGGAGGTTCGGAACTGCCTGAAAAGTGTTATTTTTGAATTTGTAAACAAAAGGGCCTTTATCATGAAACGGTTTATTACCGGTATTTTCCTTTTGATGATATGTACATACCTCTTCCCGCAGAAGTCGGACAGGCTGTCGCACCAGGTACTTGTGCCGGCTGGTAACATTGTTACACACACAGGTCTGACTTACCAGCAGACAATTGGCGAGACGGCCGTGGAGGTGTCACTTCCCTCTTTTTACAACCTGTCACAGGGCTTTCAGCAGCCAAGGTTTATCCCGGAGCAGAAACTGCCTGACAGGGAGGGAAACGGGGTTGACTTCTTCCCCAATCCGCTTACCGAAAGCAGCGAAGCCGGCCCCTGGGTTCTTACAATAAGAGTCTACGGAGTGATGGCAAGACATTACAGGATCTTCATCTACACCCTGCCGGGCTCACTGATGTACACTGATGAACTCGACCTTTCTGCTGAGCATGATTACAGGCACAAAGTCAGCCTTGTCCACTACAACAAAGGAATCTATGTCGCCAACGTGATCAGTACCGACGGCGTTATTAACAGGTCATTTAAGATTGAAAAACTATAAACCAAAGGGTATGAAAAGAGTCTCTTCTTATGCGATGGCAATACTGGTGGTTCTGGTGGCAGCGACTCTTACGGCAGGGGCTCAGGGAACAGTCCCGGCCGGTATCAACTACCAGGCCGTGGCCCGTGACAACAGCGGCAACGAGCTGGTTAGCACGCCAATAGAGGTGCGGTTCTCTATCAGGAAAGAGTCACCCACCGGTGAGATCATTTACCAGGAGGTTTTTACAAATGTTACTACCTCCAGGTACGGGGTTTTTTCGCTCATGATTGGACAGGGCGCTCCGGTTTTAGGCACCTTTGGTGCGATAGACTGGTCAACTGCCAACCATTACCTGACTGTGGAGGTCAAGTTTGAGAATCTGTTCATGGATATGGGCACGATGCAGTTCATGGCTGTGCCGTACGCGCTCTATGCCGCCAAATCACTTGAACGCGGCCCGGCCGGCCCTGCCGGCCCCAAGGGTGACCCGGGCGACCCGGCAACGGATACTGACGATCAGAAATTAATTTATGACCAGGGGACGAAGCTTCTCTCAATCGAATCAGGAAACACAGTCCGGCTGGATACAATTATAGCATTCAGGGCAAGAAACCTTTTATCAGATATTGCCCCTCAGATTACCAATGTGATAATGACATATGATGAACCTGACCTGAGCATCGGAGGTGGTTTCAATGCAGGGACCGGAATTTTCACAGCCCCGGCTGATGGCATCTACACTTTCAATGTATCCTATTTTGCAGACGGCAACGGAGGCTCACGTGAAGTTTCGATCTATGTCAACTCCGCACCTTATGAAAAACTAGCCGTTGAAATTGGAAGCGGTACCACTATGACAGTCAGGTCAATAACAATCAGATTAAGCAGAGGTAACACTGTAAGTGTAAATATTTATACAGGTACTGCAACCCAGACAGGCACAGGCTCCTTCGCCGGCTACAAGGTTGGTTAAAGGCTTACGGTCCCTTAGTAGATCATACCAAAATGCCATAGAGGAACGATATTCAGGTAACCATGTTCAATTCCGTCTCTGACAATAAAGCCATTATCTAAACCCTGAATCTGCTTCAACCCTTTGCTTTTTCCACCAACCTCAAAGGTAAAATCATCAATCCTGAAATCAGCTGCGGGAGATGTAATTACATCATATTTTAACCTTAGCTGGTTCAGGAAAAATGTTTCCCTTATGTTCCCGGGATTCGGGTCGACACTTGCGAGATTGTAAATCAGATTAGTGTTGTCGAGATATACTTTGTCTACTTTGCCCAAACCTCTTATTCCCCCGGTGGCATCCCTGAGCTGGGTAATCAATCCGGCTTCTTCAATAAACAGGCAATAATCTGCAATATTATTCCGGCTCGCGACAAGAGCAGTTGCTATGCTTGTCATATTAGGCTTGAATGGAACGCTTTTAGCAATAATAGCCAGTAATTGCTTTAACTTTCTCCCGGTTGATACGTTCATTCCTGCATACACCGGAATATCAGTTTCAAGGGTGTGGTTGACAATCTGCTGAAGTTTTCTTTCAAAATCTTCCTCCAGTGAAAATGGGTAGTACCCTCTCTTCAGATAGTCTTCAAAGAGTGGTAATGGGTGTTTTATTTGAGGTAGCCCCGCTTTATGCGACAGGATTTCCTCCAGGGTAAACGTCCGGGAAGCAACATGGTGAAACAATTGCAAATATTCCCTGAACGATAAACCTTGCAGGTTATACATAACCGCCCTGCGGCTCAGGTCAGAGGCCCCTTTTTTAATGTCCAGAACAGAAGAACCTGAAAACACAATTTTAAGTTCCGGATGGTAATCGTAGATCAGTTTCAACTCCCTGGCCCAGTCCTTGTATTTATGTATTTCATCAACAAACAAATACTTTCCGTTACGTTTAACAAAAGCATCAGCCAGATCAGTTAACCTGTTGTCAGAAAAGTAAAAGTCCTCTGCTGTCACATAGAGCGTCTCAGGAATATCCAGGTTCATTTTGATATGCTGCAATACCAAAGTCGTCTTTCCTACCCCACGAGGGCCGGTAAGCCCTATCATTCTGTTTTCCCAGTTTATTTCAGGATAGATGTACCGCAGGAAACGGGTATCTGTCTCTTTCAGAAGTTTTATAAAATGCTCAAATAACTTTTCCATGGCAGTTAATATTCTGCAAAGATATAATAATGCACCATAAAAGGTCACATATACATTAAAAACGCACTATTATAGTGCAAATATTGCCCATTTGGATATAATTATACACCTGAATGCGGGGCGTCCGGTCCCGAAATACCATGTCGGCCCCCAGACGCCCGCACCACTACTGGTTATTACCAGCTGGCTCTTGCCTAATTTGACTATATTTGCGCAAACTTTTACATGACATGATAACCAATGACCAGATACAGGACCTCGTTGAACGCCGGGATGCGTTAAGGAGGTATCTTTGACGTCGATGCCAGACTAAACGAAATCAAGGAAAAGGAAGAGATTACCCACTCGGACGGATTCTGGAATGACCCGAAAAAAGCAGAGGAACTCATGAAGGAGATATCCTCTGTTAAGAGCTGGACCACGGCTTTCGCCAAAGTCGACACTGCCGTTGAGGACATGCTCGTCCTGTACGACTTCTTCAAAGAGGGTGAAGTCACCGATGAGGAGATGGGTCAGCAATATGATAAAACCCTCGCAGCAGTAGAAAAACTTGAGCTCCGCAACATGCTGCGCCGTGAGGAGGACCGCCTCGGCGCCGTCCTCAAGATCAATGCAGGCGCCGGTGGCACAGAAAGCAATGACTGGGCACAGATGCTCATGAGAATGTACCTCATGTGGGGAGAGAAGAGCGGGTATAAGATCACAGAGGCATACTACCAGGCAGGCGACGAAGCCGGAATAAAGACTGTAACCCTCGAGTTCGAGGGTGAAAACGCCTATGGATACCTCAAGAGCGAGAACGGCGTCCACCGCCTGGTCCGCATATCACCCTTCAACGCACAGGGCAAACGACAGACGACATTCGCATCGGTCTTCGTCGCTCCGCTGGTTGATGATGACATTGTCGTCGAGATCAATCCGGCCGATATTACCTGGGAGACCTTCCGCTCATCAGGCGCCGGCGGCCAGAACGTCAACAAGGTGGAGACCGCCGTCCGCCTCCGCCATGCCCCCACCGGCCTCGTCATCGAGAACCAGGAGTCACGTTCCCAGGGACAAAACAAGGAGAACGCCCTCCGCCTCCTCAGGTCACACCTTTATGAGATGGAACTGCGCAAAAGGATGGATGAACAGGCAAAGATCGAGGGTGCAAAGAAAAAGATTGAATGGGGCTCACAGATCAGATCGTATACCCTGCACCCATATAAGCTGGTAAAGGACCTGCGCACCGGTTACGAGGCAGGCAATGCCCAGGCCGTACTCGACGGTGAGATTGATGAGTTCATCAAGGCGTACCTGATGGAGTTCGGCGGCAAAGAGTGAACTCTCATGATAAAAAGCATGGTTTAACAGCCTTACAACACATTAATTTACAACCCTCAGCAACATAAATCCTGATGGATAAGAAAAAGAAGCTATTTGAACAATTTCCGCCTGTCTCCGCAACGGAGTGGATGGAGAAGATCACTGCTGATCTGAAGGGCGCTGACTTTACCAGGAAACTTGTCTGGAAAACACGCGACGGCCTTTCTGTCATGCCCTTCTACAGGCAGGAGGACCTTGACACTCTGCCTCACAGCAACCTGCTTCCGGGTGATTTCCCCTTTGTAAGGGGAGTGGCAGTGAAGGGTAACAACTGGTTCATCCGCCAGGATATAACGGTGACAGACTATAAGGCTGCCAACGCCAAAGCTCTTGACATACTGATGAGAGGCATCACCTCGCTTGGCTTTGTCATCGCAGACTCGCAGACGGCCACCCCGGAGACCGTCGCACAGCTCCTTAAGGATATTCATCCGGAGAGCATTGAGATCAGTTTTTCAATCGCCGGCAGGGCGAAAGAGCTCGTTGCCGCACTTAAGGGATACCTCCGCTCATCAGGCGCTGACCTGAAGCAGGTGAACATAACCGTCTCGGCTGACCCGCTGGGCAGGCTGGCCGCCAACGGCAAGCTGTGCGTGCCCGTTGACCAGGGCCTCGATTACCTGGCAGGCCTCGTCAGCGATGCGGCAGAGACACCGGGCATTAAGTGCGTCGAGCCCTCAGGCACCCTTTTCAGCAATGCCGGCGCTGGCCCCGTCGCTGAGCTGGCATATACGCTGTCACTAGGCAATGAATACATGGCAGCACTGACCGGAAGAGGCATTGACCCTGACACAGCGGCAGGAGCCTTCCGGTTCACACTCGCCATCGGCCCCGACTTCTTTCCTGAGACGGCCAAACTGCGTGCAGCCAGGATGCTCTGGGCAGAGATAGTCAGTGCCTACGGCACGAAGGAACCCGGATCAGCCCTGATGCACATCCATTCGGTCACAGGCAGGTGGAACAAGACCCTCTATGACCCGTACGTCAACATGCTCAGGACCCAGACCGAAGCTATGTCGGCTGTTCTTGGCGGCGCAGAGTCAGTAACAGTGGAACCATTCGATACAGTGTTCCGGACTGCAAGCGACTTCTCGGAGAGGATCGCCCGCAACCAGCAGCTGTTGCTGATGGAAGAGGCGCACCTCGGAAAGATTGCTGACCCGGGAGCCGGATCATATTACATAGAGGAACTGACCTCAATGACAGCCCGCGAGGCCTGGAAACTATTCCTTGAGATTGAAAACGAGGGAGGATTCCTTGCAGCCCTTCGCAAAGGGATGATACAGCAGCGCATCAGTGAGGCTGCTGCAACGCGCAAGGCTGACATGGCAAAAAGAAAGGAAGTCCTTCTGGGTACAAACCAGTATCCTGATTTCAGGGAGAAAAAATCGCCGGAACATGATCCGGGAAAACTTTTTAAAGAATACGCTGCCTCAGCTGACGAGGAGGTAAGGCCTATCCTCCCTGCCCGCGGTGCAGATGAGTTCGAGAAGCTGAGACTGGCAACGGAAAAGTCCGGCCGCAGGCCGCTGGTTTTCATGCTCACTATCGGTGATCTTGCCATGCGCAGGGCAAGGGCACAGTTCTCATCCAATTTTTTCGCAGTGGCCGGCTATGAGGTGCAGGACAATAACGGTTTTGCAGGCGTCGCCGAAGGCGTCAATGCAGCCATCGGAGCAAAGGCAGACATAATTGTCATCTGCAGTTCTGACGAAGAATATGCCACACTTGCGAAAGAGGCCTTTAAGGCAACAGGCGGAAAGGCTGTCTTTGTGGTGGCAGGAAATCCGCCATGCACGGAAGACCTCAAGACCGAAGGAGTGGAGCACTTCATCAGCATCAAATCCAATGTGCTTGAGACACTGCAAATGTTCAACAGGATACTCGGAATAAACTGACGGGAGATGAGCAAAAGACCAAAATTTACTGATATTGACCCCCTGAAGGTGACAGTGCCTTCAAGAGACAAACAGAAGTGGGAGAAAGAGAACGGCATCAGCCCGCAGTGGGAGACTCCCGAAAGAATTCGCCTCAAGAGCGTTTATTCCCGTGAAGACCTGAAGGGCATGGAGCACCTGCAGTATGCTGCCGGTGTACCACCGTACCTCCGCGGGCCTTATTCGGCCATGTACACCATGAAGCCATGGACAATCAGGCAGTATGCCGGATTCTCCACCGCTGAAGAGTCGAACGCCTTCTACCGCAGGAACCTTGCTGCAGGCCAGAAGGGACTATCGGTTGCTTTTGACCTTGCAACACACCGCGGATATGACTCTGATCATGAGCGCGTTGTGGGTGATGTAGGGAAAGCCGGCGTGGCAGTTGACTCGGTGCAGGATATGAAGATCCTCTTTGACCAGATCCCCCTCAGGGAGATGTCGGTATCGATGACAATGAACGGGGCGGTGCTGCCCGTAATGGCATTTTACATAGTGGCAGGGCTGGAGCAGGGAGCAAAGCTGAGTGAGTTGCAGGGCACTATTCAGAATGATATCCTGAAGGAGTTCATGGTTCGCAACACATACATCTACCCGCCTGCATTCTCGATGCGGATCATCGCCGACATATTCAGGTACACCTCTGAGAAGATGCCGAAGTTCAACAGCATCTCAATATCGGGGTATCACATGCAGGAAGCAGGCGCCACAGCGGATATAGAACTGGCTTATACCCTGGCCGACGGCCTTGAGTACCTCCGCACCGGGGTGAATTCCGGCATGAACATAGACGACTTCGCGCCGCGGCTCTCTTTTTTCTGGGCCAGCGGCATGAACTTCTTCATGGAGATAGCCAAGATGAGGGCGGCAAGGATGCTATGGGCGAAGTTAGTCAGCCAGTTCAACCCGAAGAATCCGAAGTCACTGGCGCTCCGGACCCATACCCAGACATCGGGATGGAGCCTTACCGAGCAGGACCCGTTCAACAACGTCGGGCGTACCTGCATCGAGGCTATGGCTGCAGCGCTGGGCCATACCCAGAGTCTGCACACCAACGCCCTTGACGAGGCCATTGCACTGCCTACCGATTTCTCTGCAAGGATTGCTCGCAACACCCAGATATTCATACAGGAAGAGACCAGCATCTGCAAGTCGGTTGACCCGTGGGCCGGTTCATTTTATGTTGAGACACTCACTCACGAGATCGCACATAAGGCATGGGAGCTGATAGAGGAGGTTGAGAGTCTGGGTGGCATGGCAAAAGCCATTGAGTCAGGCATACCCAAGATGAGGATTGAGGAGGCAGCCGCCAGGGCACAGGCAAGAATTGACTCCGGCGCTCAGACAATTGTCGGCCTCAACAGGTACAGGCTGGAGAAGGAAGACCCGCTCGAGATCCTCGAGGTTGATAACAGCGCTGTGCGCGAAGCCCAGCTGAGGAGGCTTGCCGAAGTGAAGGCAGGACGTAACGGGGAAGAGTGCCGCAGGGCGCTCGAAGCCATCACCCGTGCAGCCGAAACCGGTGAGGGAAACCTGCTCGAACTGGCCGTTGATGCTGCATCAAAGAGGGCAACACTCGGCGAAATATCTTACGCATGTGAAAAAGTAGCAGGGAGGTACAAAGCAGTGATAAGAACCATTTCAGGAGTATATTCATCAGAGTACAAATCAGATTCTGATTTTGAGGAAGCAAGGGCAATGGCAGCCGAGTTTGCCGCCCGGGCGGGAAGACAACCCCGCATCATGATTGCCAAGATGGGGCAGGACGGCCATGACCGCGGCGCCAAGGTTATATCGACCGGATATGCCGATATTGGATTCGACGTCGACATCGGACCACTTTTCCAGACTCCGTCCGAAGCAGCAAGACAGGCAGTGGAGAACGATGTTCACCTGCTCGGGGTCTCCAGCCTCGCCGCAGGCCATAAGACCCTTATACCGCAGGTCATAAGCGAGCTTAAGAAGCTGGGCCGGGAGGATATTCTTGTGATTGCAGGCGGGGTCATTCCGCCGCAGGACTACCAGTTCCTCTATGACGCCGGTGTGGCAGCAATCTTTGGTCCCGGCACCTCAGTTGCGAAAACGGCAAAACAGATATTATCTTTGTTGTTGCATACGGTATGATGAGAACAACTTTCGCCATACTATTAGTGGCGGCCATCGGTGTCCTTGCCGGCTGCAGTGCCAGCCGGAAGAACAGGGCCGTGGCCGGGGAATCCTCAGCTGAGGCAGTTGCAGAACAGCAGTCGCCTGAGGCAAAGGTCCCTGATGTTGCCCCCTTCGGCAATGTTGCTCTTGCCGGGAAACCTGAAGGAGACGAGGCAACTGCACATGTATGGGATTTCCGCGATGCCACCACATGGCTGCTGGGAGATCTCTCCCTGGCGATGCTGAACAACCCTCCGCATTACGAATGGTACCAGAAAGGCTATGCTGCCTATCAGCCTGACCAGGGCGTGATGGCCGGGCTAATGGAACTCGGGAAAGATAACCTGACCATCACAATCGTGCTCGGCACATGGTGCCCCGATAGCAGGAGAGAGGTTCCGCACTTTATCAAAATGACCGACCTGTGGGGGTTCCCGCATGAAAGAATCAAATTCATCGGGGTTGACATCAACAAAATTGCACCCCTTGCAGATTACCCTCAGCTGGCAATTGAGAGGGTCCCGACATTTATTTTTTATGTAAATAATATCGAAAAGGGACGCATCATTGAAGTTCCTGTGACGTCTTTAGAACAGGATACAAAAAATATCCTTGAAGGTAATTAGGAACAATTAATACTTGAACCAATGGAAGAAGAAAAATCCCCCAGGCAGTCAGGAGTGGGTGTCGGTGCACTCGTAACCGCCATAATAGCATTCCTGCTGGCAGTTATCCCCTGCATAGGCCTGGTTGCAGTGATCCCGGCAGTGATCGCCATTGTCCTTGCCATAATCGGGCTTTCCAGGCCCCAGGTTAACCAGGGGATGCTCGTCGGCGGACTTGTCGTAGGCATTATCGCCCTCATGATATCAGTTTCACAGAGCTTTGTCCTTGGCAAGATTGCAAACAAATCGGGCAGCTGGGCAACGGATATTGAGAAGGTAATAAGGGATGTTACCGATGACCTCGAGAAGGAATTCGGTGACAACGAGGTAACCATCAAGATCAACAGCGATGATGAGACCGTGGAGATAAAAGCTTCCGGAAAGAAAGGTGGTCTCGAAGACCGGCTGGAAGAGCTTGAAGGAACCGTTGACACCCTGAAGAGCAAGGCTGACACCACAAAAGGGCAGTGGTGAAACCAAACCCGGATACAAAGCCGTATCTAATTCTTAATCTTATACTTGCCGGAGTAATCCTGTTGATCATGGGTTACTCCCTTTTTTATTCCCCTGATGAGAATGAGTACCCTGTACCGTGTATTCATGAGAAACTGACCGGTGAGCCGTGTCCCTCATGCGGATTGTCACATGCATTTTCACTTATTGTCCGGGGCAGGGTGGATGAGGCCCTGGCTTGGAACAGCCAGTCGCTCAGGGTATTCATCTTCTTTGCACTTCAGCTTGTGATGCGCCTCGGCCTTGCACTGACGGCCATAAAGGCGGTGGGGAACCTGAGAAGAGTTGCCGTCACTGATGCTGCCGTTTCGGGCGTGATGGCCCTGACTGCTTTCTATCCGTTCCTCAGGATATTGTGGATCAGCCTGTTCTGAGACCTGAGGAGCCTGAAGCCGTTTAATGAAAGAATCTCACTCACTTAGCTGTGAGTTGATGGCGTCATAGACAAGATGGCTCTCAAAGCCTTTCCCCAGGGCATGCCTGAGAAGCTTTCCCTTGAGGTCGAGCTTGTTTTTTGCCTTTATCTTTCTCCGCTGGTCGCCCAGGATCTTTTGCAGCAATTCCAGGTATTCATCTTCGCCAATTGCTTCCATCCCTGATGCAATGGCTTCCGGATCGACCCTCTTCTGTCTCAGTGCCATGCTGATCTTTACCCGTCCCCACTGGCTGTGCCTGAAATGGTCGACCACGAATGCCCTGCTGTAGCGTTGTTCGTCGATGAACTTTTCCTTTATCAGCCTTTCTATGATCCAGGTGCGTGTCTCGGCGCCATCTGCGCCCCAGCGGTCAAGCAGAGCCGCGATGTCACTGATGCAGTATTCCCTTTCCGAGCAGGCTCTCATTGCCCTCTGCAGCAGTTCCTCCCTCTGTTTCTTTTCAGCCATGTTTCTCAGCCTTGATAAATCTTTCCTTTTCCCTGATATCTTTCAAGACCCGGACCTCCCTGTAGGTTTCCGGTGACAGCAATGCAGCCGTCTCCCCTGCAAGATTTTCATTCACCTCGAGCCACAGGGTGCCTCCGGGCAGAAGGCGTGTTTCAGCCACCGCTGCTATGGCCCGGTAGTAAAGCAACGGATTGTCATCAGGCACAAACAGGGCCTCATGGGGCTCGTGATTTAGCACGTTGCCGTGCATTGCAGCCTTTTCCTGTCCGGTGACATATGGCGGATTGCTGACGATTATGTTGCTCGCCGGAACATGGCCTGGATCATCGTTGAGGATGTCAGCCTGAACAAGGGTCACTGCTGCACCTGTCCTGGTGATATTGCGTATGGCCACATTCAGTGCCGCATGGTACAGGTCCGTGGCCGTGATGTCAGCATCGGGGAATGCCAGCGACAGAGCAATTGCTATGCATCCTGAGCCGGTGCAGAGATCGGTGACGGTTCCGGCGAAGCCGCTGTTTTCACCGATGATCATCATGGTCATTTCCTCGGTCTCGGGTCTTGGTATAAGAACCCCCGGTGCCACCTCAATCCTGTGTCCGCAGAATTCCGTATGGCCCAGGATATATTGCAGCGGCTCGCCGGCTGCGGCGCGGGCCACGGCATTCTCTATACGGGCGGCGGCACCGGCCTCCGCGACACGCTCCCCGAAAGCCATTTGCGCCGCCCTGCCCATCCCGGTATACTCCTGAAGAATGGCTGACGCCAGCGCCGCGGCCTCCTCCGCAGGCCATCCCGCCTTAAGCAATTCAGTGATTCGGCGGCTGATTTCGCTTATTGTTTGTAACTTTCCGGCCATGATTCAAAGATAGGAAATTGATCTCATGACCCGACCTGATGACCTCATATGGATGAGACGCGCCCTGCAGCTTGCATCAATGGCTGAGGGATGCACCTCACCCAACCCGATGGTGGGTGCGGTGGTGGTGCATGACAGCGTCATAATCGGAGAAGGTTATCATCTGAAAGCTGGCACCCCCCATGCAGAGGTGCATGCCATCAACGCCGTCAGCGATCGCAGCCTGCTGCCGTCCTCAACCATTTATGTAAGCCTCGAGCCATGCTCACACCAGGGACGCACTCCCCCATGCGCTGACCTGATAATCAGCAGCGGCATACGCCGGGTGGTCATCGGCACCCCTGACACCAATCCGCTGGTGGCAGGCAGAGGAATTGCCCGCCTGAGACAGGCAGGGATTGAGGTGATTACCGGAGTGGCGGAGGAGGAGTGCCGCCGCCTCAACAGACGCTTCTTTACATGGCATGAAAAAAAGAGACCATACGTGATACTCAAGTGGGCCCGCAGTGCAGACGGATTCATCGATCTGCGCAGGAAGGCCTCTGACGCAATCGGACCAAACTGGATCACGGGGATGGCAGAACGGGTTCTCGTCCACCGCTGGCGCGCTACGGAAGATGCTATTCTCGCTGGCGGAGGAACCATCCGCGCTGACAATCCATCGCTCACAGTCAGATACTGGAGCGGCCGGAGTCCGGTACGCATCATCGTCAGCCGCAGCGGCAACCTTGATCCTGACTCTTCAGTCTTTGACGGGTCAGCAGAAACAGTTCTCTTCACCTGCAACGGGCAGGCGCAGTTCCCTGATACCAGAACCGTCACACTGACGGGCGCTGAACCGTTCGTCAGCGAGGTGCTGGCAAACCTGTGGCAGGCAGGCATACAGTCACTCTTTGTTGAAGGCGGCGCCTTCATCATAAGCAGTTTCCTTGAGTCAGGGCAATGGGATGAAGCACGGCGTTTCACCGGTACCGCAAACTTCGTCGACGGGGTGCCTGATCCGTTCCCCGGATTCACTCCTGCGAAAACAGTGTTTTTTGACAAAAGTATTCTGGATTTTGCGTATCATTTTTGAGTGAATTCCGTATAACTGATGTTAATAACTGCTTTTATTTGTTAGTAAATAATAATTCGTATTTTTGAGACCCCAACCGGGAAAGGACCTAAAGTCATGAAGCGAGGATTCATAGTTCTTGTATTGTTGCTTGTTGTCACCTGCATGAATTTAGCAGGTCAGGCGGCCCGCAAGTACATCAGGGCCGGTGAGGAGTTCACCAGGAATGGCATGCTTGAGGATGCCATTGAGCAGTACTCGAAGGCTATCGACGAGGATCCCTCCTCCGCTGACGGTTATGTCAGACGGGCCAGGGTGCATGAAATGACCGGCAGTTACGGGCTTGCCTGCGATGATTACCGGAGAGCGAACAATTTTCTCCCCGATGATGCAGGCATTCTCCATAACCTGGGGCGCATGTGCAACATGCTTGGCGCCTCGGCAAAGGCAACTCCCGAAGAAAAAAACAAATTCTATTCGGAGGCGGTCTCTTACCTTCAGGCGGCCATAAGGAAAGAATTCCGAAACGGGAAACTCTATACCGAAAAGGTGGTATCCCTGATAGGGATGGAGCAATGGGACAGGGCTCTGGGTGCATCCGACACCGCAATACAGATGCGCGATGATGCAGTCAACTATTACCACCAGGGCATAATCTACCAGAAAAAGGGAGATGACAACACTGCCAGACGGCAGCTCGAAAAAGCAGTTACCAAAGACAAGTCATTCGCAGCCGCACGCCTCGAACTGGCCAGGGTGCTGGTCCGCCAGGGAGATGTAAACAGCGCCCTCGGACAGTGCAACATGGTGATTCAGCAGGATCAGAAGAATGTTGATGCATATCTTACCCGCGCCATGGTTTATGAGGCAAAACTTGACTATCCCTCTGCAATAAATGACGTCTCCACCGCCATACTTCTTGAACCGGCCGGACAGCAGCACTACGTAACCCGCGGCATATGCTACCAGAAATTCAACCAGCATCTTGCTGCCGTCAGTGACTTCACAAGGGCGCTGACAATTGACCAGTTCACCCCGGAGATCTACCTCATGCGCGCCCGCTCATACGAGGAGATCCATGACTTTGAAAAGGCCGCTGACGATTATACCAGGGTGGTGGCAATGAATGAGAACAGCTCCTCGGCAAAGAAACTGCTCACCGTGGCAAACGACCGGCTCTACGCCATCAACCGTGAAAACAACAGCCCGGAAATATGGCTCGAAACCCCGACCGTCACTCCCAAAAGCGAGATCGAGATAGGCCTTGACAAGAAAAGCATTATGGTAACCGGAAAGGTGACAGACAAAAGCCTCCTGGCCGGGTTCTCAATAAACAATATCCCCGTGAGGTACGAAGGTAAAGGGACTATTCCCTTTGCTGCAGAGGTGGAGATCCCATCTGATGAAACCCTTCGAATCGTTGCCCGTGATGTCTATGACAACGAAAAGGTACTGACCTACCGTATCAGGCGTACCGAGGTCGACCCTCCGGAGATCCAGATTCTCGCCCCTTACATCCTGGGCGAAAATGTGCTTGTTATTGACAGTATCGCATCAACGATTGACATCGAGGGCAGGGTGAAGGACCAGAACCTGATCAGGTCAGTGAAGATCGAAAACATCAGCGCCCAGTTCTCACAGGATAACCTTAATCCTGCCTTCATCGCCAAGGGAATCGATGTAAGGAACAATGACAAGGTTACCATACTGGTGGAGGACGTGTACGGCAACCGCACCATCATGGACTATGCGCTTGACCGTAACGGCACAACCATTTCCGCATCAAATCCCATGGGAAATACCCTGGTGGTCTTCATAGAGAACAGTGATTATCAGAACTTTGCTGCCCTCCAGGGGCCGCCCAAGGACGCCAGCCTCATTACCGGTGTGCTTGAGGATGATTACCAGGTGCTGCCCGTTAAACGCATCCGCAACCAGACCAAACAGGAGATGGAAAAGTTCTTCTCCATCGACCTGCGTGACGAGGTAAGGGCAAAACAGATCAAGTCACTGGTCATCTGGTTCGCCGGACACGGCAAGTTCATCAATGACGTGGGCTACTGGATCCCGGTTGACGCCCGTCGCGACGAGGAGTTTACCTACTTCAGCCTCAATACCCTGAGGGCGTCTATGGAAACATATATGAACTATCTGACACACGTGCTGGTGATTACTGACGCCTGCGAATCAGGCCCCAGCTTTTACCAGGCCATGAGGTCAGATGCCAGGCCACGCAACTGTGCCGACTGGAGAGCCACACAGTTCAAGTCGAGCCAGATCTTCTCATCAGCAGGTTACGAACTTGCGGTTGACGATTCACAGTTCACACGCACCTTTGCCAGCACCCTGCGCGGCAACCCGAACACATGCATCTCCATAGACGAGATTGTTCTTCACGTTACAAAAGCCGTTACCGGGAACAACCAGCAGAAGCCCAGGTTCGGCAAGATAACCGGCCTGAAGGATGAAGACGGGACATTCTTCTTTGTAAAGAAATAACCTGATGCGAGGGCGAGGCAGCAACTCCGGCAAATACTCAATTACCGTCCTGGCATTACTGCTTCTGTCTCAGCTTATACTTCCTCCCCGGCTATACAGCCAGACATTCTATTTTGAACAGTACGGCTCCAAGGAGGGGCTGAGCGCCTCCAAGGTTTATACAATCATTCAGGATGCCAACGAATTCATCTGGCTTGGCACCGGCAGCGGCGTCACCCGCTTTGACGGTCTGCGCTTCGAAAACTTCTCGACTTCTGACAGCCTTTCCCCAGGAGGTGTAAAAAGCATCTGCGAGGACAGTCGCGGCAGGCTCTGGCTGGGGCATATCGGAGGAGGTGTTTCAATAATAGAAGACAACATAATCAGAAGAGCATCATTTTCCCCATCCATCTTCATCGGAGTTGATTCTGCCCGTATAAGTGACCCGCTGAGGCCCATTAACAGCCTGACGGGAGATGTTACCGGAATCACGGAATATGACGGCTCCATATGGGTCTCAACCTCCCTTGGCGGAGCGCTGAGGCTTGACATGCCTGAACGTGGTGTCAGCCTGATGACCGGCCAGCAGTATGTCGGCCGCCAGGGACTCAGCAATGACGCTTTCGGCCTATATGCCGATCACCGCGAAAACCTCTACTGCATCACTGACATGGGCATCAAGAAGTATGACCATGCAAGTGACAGGTTCATTCCTTTCAACCCTGAAGGACTTACACGCTACTTCCTGACAACAACCATATTCGAGGACTCCCGCGGCAACATGTGGTTCGGCACCTTCAACGGCGGGCTTTACCGGCAGAACGGCGAGACGGGTGAGATGGGCTTCTTCGATACACGCAACGGCCTCTGGGGAAACTTCGTCTCATACATCCTTGAAGACTACCGCGGCAATATCTGGGTGGCCTCAATGGAAGACTGGGAGAGCAGGGGAGGAATAACGGTTTTTTCCCCCGAGGGAACAGTTGTCTACAACAGCACCAACGGCCTGCCGGCACTTCATATCCTCTGCATGATCGAGGACAAGGAAAAGAACATCCTGATAGCCGATCGCGATGCGGGCCTTTTCATCTACAAGGGCGACCACTTCGCCTCGTTCATGGCGCCGCAGTTCATGCCGTCAAATGACGTCTTTACCCTGGCCCAGGATCACACAGGCAGGTACTGGTTCGGCACCGGCAGGGGTCTTTCACTCTACAACCCCGCCCTGAAAGAGGAGGACCGTATCAAGCTCAGCGGATTTCCGCCGTCGCTCGAGGGGACACAGATAAGCATCATCAGGCCTGACAATGAGGGGCACGTATGGATCGCCACGGCAGGTGACGAAGTATACCGCTATGATATCTACGAGAAGAATTTCCGGTATGACCTTGACCTCAACGCCAGCCTCCGATCGCTGAGAATCGCTGCCATGACCACTGACCTGAGGGACAACCTCTGGATCGGCACTGACCGGGCCCTCATCATGTGGAATCCGCAACTCAAGCAGAGTACGACATACACACAGATCAACGGCCTGACGGGAAATAATATCACAGCCCTCTTCTGCGACAGCCGGGGCTTACTCTGGATTGGCACCGAGGAACGCAACGGCCTTACCAGGTTCAACCCCGGAAACAATACGTTCACCCCCCTGACCTTCAGGTCCGATGTGCATCCGACAGCCATCACCGAGACCCCTGACGGAATGATCTGGGTGGGGACAATTGACGGACTATACAGCCTGAGCAATGACACGGTGAAAAAGAAACTCACCGAGGCTGAAGGGCTGCTGATGAATTCAATCAACCTGCTTCAGCCTGACAGGTCCGGTAACCTGTTCATAGGCACCAACCTCGGGCTGAACAGATATGACAGCAATACCGGCCGGATCTCATCATTCACCGAAAAGAGCGGATTCACCGGAATTGAGACAAGGCCCAATGCTTCATTCGCCGATGACATGGGTGATCTCTGGTTCGGCACTTCCAACGGGGCCATGAGGCTCTCTCCGTCCATGTTGCCTCCGGTGGTGACAGAACCGGCAACACACATATGGAGAACCCTGGTCAACTATGAGGTCTTCCCCATGCATGACGGCATAAGGCTCCTGCACACCCAGAACAGGATAATTTTTGACTTCCTGAGCATCTGCCTTGTTAATCCGGGCGCCGTGAGATACCAATTTATGCTTGAGGGCGCAGACAAGGATTGGATCACCACTGACCAGAACAGGGCAGCCTACTCGTCACTCAGCCCCGGGAAGTATACCTTCCTGGTTAGAGCCTCAAACAATTACGGTTACTGGAACGAGGTGCCGGCAAAACTGTCATTCTCCATCAGGGGGCCGGTATACATGACATCATGGTTCATCATACTCTGCATCACCGCCCTGGTGGCGGGAATTTATCTGTTTATAAGCCTCCGCGAGAGAACCCTCCGGCGGGAGAAGGAGCACCTGGAGCAGAAGGTTGAGGAGCGCACTGCCGAAGTGGTCAGCAAAAGCCTGGAGCTGGAGGAGAAGAACAGGGACACCACCGCCAGCATCAGGTATGCAGAGAGAATCCAGGCAGCCATGCTGCCCCCGGAAAATTTCTTCAATGATACCTTCGTGCTGTTCATGCCGAGAGACATTGTCAGCGGTGATTTCTACTGGATGCATGACAGCGGCTTCAAACAGTATATTGCTGCTGTCGACTGCACCGGCCACGGCGTTCCCGGCGCCTTTATGTCAATAATAGGCCACAACTCCCTCAACAAGATTGTCAGGGAGAGTGGCATAACAAAACCTTCTGACATCCTTGACCACCTCAACATCGAGGTGGTCCATGCCCTGCTGCAGCGCAGCGAAAAGGCCGTCAGAGACGGGATGGATATCTCGGTTATCTCATATGACATCCTCGAACATACCGTTGAGTATGCCGGGGCGTACCAGCCCCTGTATCATGTCCGTGACGGCAAGGTTACCATTTACAGGGGTGACCGCTTCCCGATAGGAATGATTGACGGCCAGGCCAGGAAGAGCTTTACCAACAACAGGGTGGACGTGAAGCCCGGCGATATGCTTTATATCTTCACTGACGGCTTTGCCGATCAGTTCGGCGGGGAGCATGAGAAAAAGTTCAAGACCATAAATATCAGGTCGCTGCTGGCTGAAATCCATATGCTTCCCGTTGAGGAACAGAAGCGCCGTCTCGAAAAAGCCATCAGGGAGTGGATGGGCGGACTGGCACAGGTGGATGATATCCTGTTTATAGGAACCCGGGTGCCTTAGATCGGGTCAGCCCTGCAGATACGTTCAATGACTCCGGTTCAGATCCTGGCAATCACCTTCGGGTCTGCATGCCACCCTGTGTAATTGACAATGGCCGGCACAACCTCTTCGGCAGTGGTGACTATCTGCCAGATATCCCTGTGTTCCAGCCTCATGAAGTGACCCCTGACCATGTGGTCAAAGAACTCGATGAGGTGGTCATAGAAGCCGTTGACATTAATGATTACAATAGGTTTATTGAACTGACCGAGCTGCTTCAGTGTGATCACCTCGGTGAGTTCTTCCAGTGTGCCCACGCCACCCGGAAGTGCCACGGCAGCATCGGACATGGCAAAGATGGTCTTCTTCCTCTCTGACATGTCAGGGGTGACGATCATATCACTTACACCGCTGTGACCCCATCCCTCATCCATCATGAAACCCGGGATGACACCGGTGACCGAACCGCCATGAGCCATCAGCGAATCGGCAAAGATCCCCATCAGTCCTATGCCGCCTCCGCCGAACACGGCATGTACCCGGTGCCCGGCAAATGCCACGCCCAGTTCTTCGGCAGCCTTCATGTAGGCAGCGTCAATACGGCTGCTGGAGGCTGCAAATACACATACCTTCATACTGTTATCAGAGCAGGGGAGTGAGTTTGGCCTCGAAGGCGGAGCGTGCAGCGGCGCCCACCTGCTTGTCAACCACCTCGCCGTTCTTGAAATAAAGCACCGTCGGGATATTTCTTATCATGAAGCGGCGGGCAACATCCGGTGAACTGTCAACGTCACACTTAACGACCAGCGCCTTCTCCCTGTAAGCCTCTGCTATCTGTTCAATGTACGGAGCTATCATTCTGCAGGGTCCGCACCATTCAGCCCAGAAATCAACAATAACCGGTTTGTCTGACTTCAATACAACTTCATCAAAATTGCTGTCGTTAACTTGTTGTGCCATAATGTTATATGTTTCTTTAATTGCTATTTCCAGTTCCAAAGATACCTAATTTACTTTAAACCCGAGTTCGGGATTATCTTCAAGCCATCCGATAAGTTCATCGGTGATACCTGCCTTTATGCTTCGCGAGAAGAGCGGGATTGTAATCCTTTCGTCATGGTCAATCAACAGGAATTTAAGGGATTTGTTCCCCGGGTTTTCCGAAATAACTGACTTCAGGTTTTTAATGAATTCGGGATTAACCAGTTCCGGTTTAAGTTTTATTGTAATTGAAGTTATCAGGTCTTCCCTGACGGCTGTCAGAAGGTGGATCTCCTTTATTTTGAATTCAAGTTCCTCGGGATTGAAATGTCTTCCCTGCACCCTTCCCTTTACAAGGAGCTGGTAGTCGTTCCTGAAATAGTTGCTGAAGGCGACATAATCCTTGTCGAACAGCAGGAAGGAGAATGAGTCCGTATAATCCTGGAGGGTGAATCCCCCGAAGGGTTTCCCGTTTCTGGTCACACCGCTGCGGGTGTCGCTGACGATTCCTGCAACGCAGACTTCACGGTTGGCGAACTCACTCAGGTTCTGGAGGTCTGCCAGGGTTGCATTGCAGAATGTGCTGATCTCCAGTCTGAAGTCGTCAAGAGGGTGTGATGAGAGGTAGATACCGATAACCTCCTTCTCCTTGTTCAGTCTTTCAAGCTTGGACCAGTCGGGGCATGGTGCCGGTTCGGGGCGCACCAGGTCAAATCCGCCGGTGTCGCCGAAGAGAGACTGCTGGGTGCTGTTCCTGATGTTCTTGACGTTATTGCCGAAGCGGATGAGGCTTTCGAGGAAGCTGGAGCCTTTGCCGTCAGCGGCGAAGTACTGGGCCCTGGTCATTCCCGGCAGCCCGTCGAGGGCGCCTGATACCACCATGGCTTCAAGCATTTTCTTGTTGACGGTATTCAGGTTCACCCTTTCTGCAAGATCATATATGTCTTTGTATGGACCGTTCTTTTCCCGTTCCTCGATCAGGTGAAGCACTGCATTCTCCCCCACTCCCTTGATGGCGCCAAGCCCGAACCTGATGTTGCCGTTACGGTTGACGGTAAACTGCAGGTAGCTCTCATTGACGTCGGGGCCAAGAACTTCTGTTCCCATGCGCCTGGTCTCCTCCATCATGACGGTGATCTTCTTTATGTCACTGATGTTTCGGCTCAGAACTGCCGCCATGAACTCTGCCGGGTAGTGTGCCTTGAGGTATCCCGTCTGGTAAGCTATCAGAGCATAACAGGTTGAATGTGACTTGTTAAAGGCATATTCGGCGAATGATTCCCAGTCTGACCATATTTTATTAATGGTGTTCTGGTCATAGCCATTCATGCGGCAGCCCTCAATGAACTGCTCCTTGAGCCTGTCCATGATGTCGCGCTTCTTCTTGCCCATCGCCTTGCGCAGAGAGTCGGCCTGGCCTTTGGAAAAACCTCCGAGTTCCTGTGAGAGAAGCATCACCTGCTCCTGGTAGACAGTGATGCCGTAGGTCTCCTTCAGGTACTTCTCCATGGCCGGCACCTCGTATGAGATCTTTTCCTTCCCGTGTTTGCGCCTGATGAACTGTGGTATGTAGTCCATAGGGCCCGGGCGGTAGAGAGCGTTCATGGCGATGAGGTCACCGAATTGGTTTGGTTTCAGCTCACGGAGATACCTCTTCATGCCCACGGATTCAAACTGGAATACGCCTGTTGTCTCGCCGTTGCTGAAGAGTTCATAGGTGATCCGGTCGTCGAGTTCCAGGGTCTGAAGGTCAATGGTGATGCCTTTTGACTTTTCTATATTGTCAACGGCATCCTTCATGATCGAAAGGGTTTTCAGACCCAGAAAGTCCATTTTCAGAAGTCCCACCGACTCAACGTGGTTGCCTTCGTACTGGGTAACATAAAGGTCTGTATCCTTTGCGGTGCAGATGGGTATGTGTTCTGACAGGCTGTCCTTTCCTATGATGATTCCGCAGGCGTGCACACCGGTCTGCCTGATGCTTCCCTCGAGCACTTCGGCATACTTCAGTGTCTGGGCCACCAGCGGCTCCTTTGATTCCTTCTCCTTCAGCAGTTCAGGCACTTCCTCGTATGCCGATGCCAGTGTTGTGCCTGGTCTGTCAGGCACCAGTTTCGTCAGCCTGATGGCTTCCGGCAGGGGCAGCTTCTGCACCCGGGCAACGTCCCTGATGGCCATCTTGGCGGCCATGGTGCCGAAGGTAATGATATGTGCCACCCGGTCATGACCGTACTTCTCAACCACGTACCTGAGAACCTTCTCACGGCCGTCTTCGTCGAAGTCGATATCTATGTCAGGCATGGAGATACGGTCAGGATTGAGGAATCTCTCGAAGAGGAGATTATATTTTACGGGGTCTATGTCGGTTATCCGGAGTGAATATGCAACCACGCTTCCGGCTGCAGAACCTCTCCCGGGACCGACCCATACACCCATCTCGCGGGCAGCCCTCAGGAAATCCTGCACTATCAGGAAGTAGCCGGGGAAGCCCATGTTTTTAATTACCGACAGTTCAAAGTCAATGCGTGCCTGTATATCGGGTGTGATGGTGTTCCACCGCTCAGCTGCCCCTTTCATTGTCAGGTGCCGGAGATACTCGTCCTTGTCGGCAAATTCCCCGGGGATTGTGAATTCCGGCATTATGGGCTCGCTGTTGAGCTTATAGTTTTCAACTCTGTCCGCGAGTTCCACCGTGTTGCTGACCGCTTCGGGGATATCGGCAAAGATTTCGAGCATCTCTTCTGCGCTCTTCAGGTATTCCTGTTTGGTGTAACGAAGTCTCTTCTGGTCGTCGATGTCCTTGCCGGTATTCAGGCAGATGAGGCGGTCATGGGCTTCGGCATCGTCCTTCATGATAAAGTGGACGTCATTCGAGGCGATGATTTTGATGTTGTGTTTTGCAGCCAGCTCACGGTAAGCGGCTATCACCCTTTGCTGCTGGGGGAAGACGGTGACGTCTGATGTCGGATCAGTTGTTTCATGGCGCTGTATCTCCAGAAAGTAATCATCGCCGAAAATCTCCCTGTAGGAAAGGATGGATTCCTCCGCTGCGCGTATGTTCCCGGTCAGTATCTCCTGGGCCGCTTCACCTGCTATGCAGGCGGATGAAGCTATAAGTCCCTCACGGTGTTTGCGGAGAAGCTCCTTGTCAATGCGGGGCTTGTAATAGAAGCCTCTTATCCACGCTTCGGAGACCAGCCTGACAAGGTTACGGTAGCCGGTTTTGTTTTTTGCCAGTAATATAAGGTGGTCACCGGAGCGGTCCTCTACCGATGTCTTGTCTTCAAGGCTTGTCCGGGCCACATAGATCTCGCATCCTATAATGGGCTTTATTGATGCAGCGGTAGCGGCGTCATGGAACTCTTTCACGCCGAACATATTTCCGTGGTCAGTGATGGCAAGAGCCGTCATTCCCAGTTCCTTAGCCCTGCGGACCAGAGTTTTTACGGCTGATGCCCCGTCAAGAATGGAATATTGTGTATGTACGTGTAAATGAACAAATAAAGACATAAAAAACTGTTTGTTACCTGATTTTCACCTCACCTGCTGACAAATTTAAGGAAAAAGGGGGATGCCCTGAAACAATTTTTTTTAACAATGGGAGTTTGATTTCTAGTATGTATTTGCATATTTGGAACTACTACAAAATTGCTAAACATTTTGAAAAGTTATGAAAAGGGGAATTTTAGTATTTATGGTACTATGTGGATTCCTGGCAACTGCCTTTGCCCAGGAAAAGTTAATTACCGGAACTGTTACCGGCACAGAAGACAATTTGGGCATACCGGGAGTGACTGTTCAGGTAAAGGGGACCACAACAGGGGTAGTGACCGACACTGATGGTCAGTATTCAATTAAAGCCTCGGAGGGACAGATCCTTGTGTACAGGTTTACGGGCCAGAAGACACAGGAAGTTACCGTAGGTGCAGGTAACATCATTGATATTGCCATGCAACCTGATCTTCTGAACCTTGAGGAGGTGATCGTGGTGGCTTATGGCGTGCAGAAACGAGAGGCCAGCACGGGATCAGTCGGTGAGGTCAGGAGTGCTGAAATCAAGAACATCCCTGAAACAAGTATTGAAAAGATGCTTACCGGGAAGGTGGCCGGTGTTCAGGTAACCTCTACATCCGGGCAGCCCGGAGCTGCCTCGGAGATACGTATCCGTGGCATCAGTTCTATTAATGCCGGTACTGAACCTCTGTATGTAATAGACGGAATTCCTGTATTGTCGGGTAATCAGAGTTACTTCACCAACACAGGTAACGCGCTTGCATCACTTAACCCGAATGATGTTGAGTCGATGACGATCCTCAAGGACGCCGCTGCTTCAAGCATCTACGGTTCGCGGGCTGCAAACGGGGTTATCCTTATCACTACCAAATCAGGTAAATCCGGTGCAACGAAGATAAACTTCCGCGCCTCCTACGGAGTGGAACAGCTGGCAAATGATAATGGTTATCGCCCCCTGACTGCTGAGGAATACCTTACATATCAGAGGCTTGCCGTTACAAACGCCGGAGGCAATCCGGATGACCCGACCAGGGCAGCCTATTATTTCCCCTTGTCATTACTTGACGGACCGGTAACGGATTGGAAAAAAGAGCTTACCAGGACCGGCAACATATATTCTGCCGAAATAAGCGCCGAGGGAGGTACAGACAAAACAGCCAACTTCTTCTCACTCGTTTATGATGATCATCAGGGTATTGTTTATGGGTCTGATTACAAGAAGTATGCAGTACGTTCCAACATTGATCATAAGATCAGCAATAAACTAAAGCTGGGAACACGCATAAATGGTGCATACTCAAAGGCAAATGACATTGCCATGCAGAGTTTATACTTTGCTAATCCCCTGTTTTCGATGATTATGATCAAGCCTTTTACTCCGCTTTATAATGAAGATGGAACATACAATCTCAACATCCCTGAGAATAACTATACAAATCCCAGGGCCACGGCTGATTATGATTCGCAGTGGGAGAAACAGTACAAGCTTAACGGGAATGGATATCTGGAATATAACATTATCAAAGGACTCACCGCAAAGACCACAAATGGTATAGAACTGACCGACGGGGAAGGAGCGAGACTCTGGACCCCGGAAGCCAATTACGGAGAGGAAACCGGAACACTACAGGTATCCAGAACCAAGTATCTTTTGCTAACAACTTCCAATACACTCAACTACAGCAATGAATTTGACAGGCATTCTTTGTCAGTGGTTGCAGGTCAGGAGGCTTCAAGATATAATTATAACGAATATTTCATCTATTCTCCCGGAGTTCATCCTGATATACCCTTCCCAAATACTGCAACTGCCGAGGATGACGATGCTGACTATTTTGAATCAGCCTACTCCATACTGTCTTTCTTTGGCGTCATGTATTACAATTTTGACAGTAAGTATTATCTGCAGGCCAGCCTGAGATCAGATGGTTCATCGCGTTTCGGTGAAAAAAACAGGTGGGGTACCTTCTGGTCGCTGGGTGCCTCATGGAACATCCATAATGAAGCTTTTATGGAAGACATCAGTTTTGTCAATATGCTCAAGCTCAGGGGCAGTTATGGTATAAGCGGCAACTTTAATATTGGCGACTATGAACAGTTTGGTTTATACCGTCCTGCAGAATACAATGCCATCTCAGTAATGGTTCCGGTACAACCGGCTAACCCGGAATTGGGTTGGGAAAACAACAGTGAATACAATGCCGGTTTTGATTTTGCATTATTCGACAGAATTACCGGATCATTTGATGTATACTCAAGAAAGACCACTGATATGCTTCTTGACTATCCGTTATCACTCACATCAGGTTTCCCGTCCATCAAGTCGAATATCGGTTCCATAAGGAACGCAGGATTTGAGTTTCTGATAGACGGCTCTATTATCTCCGGTAATGATTTCAAATGGAATGCAGGCTTCAATCTCTCCCATAATAAAAGTGAAATACTTGATCTTGGGAAAGATGAGCAGTTTGTGCCGACATCAAACACCCTTCTTTTACATAAGGTCGGAGAACGGCTCTACAGCTTCTATCTGTTTGACTATGCCGGCGTTAACCCTGCCAATGGTGACGCAATGTGGTACAATGAAGATGGAGAGTTGACCAACAAGTATTCGGAAGCAAGAAGAATCATTGCCGGCTCTCCTGAACCCAAGCTGACGGGAGGCTTCAATACCGCAGTCTCTTACAAGGATCTGACCCTGGATGTAAACTTTGAATATAAATATGGCAACCTCATCTGCCTGACCGAGAACAGGTATGCCAATTCTGATGGTTTCAGCTGGCCAAACAACTATGGCAATACTCAGCTTGATTACTGGACAACTCCTGGTCAGATTGCACGCAACCCCAAACCGGTAGCAAATAACGTATCGGCTTCCAGCAGTTCTCTCAGCACACGCTGGTTATACGACGGATCTTATTTAAGGGTTAAGAACCTTACCCTTTCCTATTCTCTCCCCAAGGCAGTCACTGCCAGGATGAAAATGCAAAACCTGAGGATTTATGCAGCTGCTGTTAACCTTTACACTTTCCATAAGGTAGATTTCTGGGATCCCGAAAGAGGGGTTGAAGGCAGCGGCTCAGGTATCTACCCTCAGACAAAGAAGATCATTGGTGGGATTGAGGTATCATTTTAATCATTAAAACGATGATGATATGAAAACGAGAAGTTATACAATATTCCTGGTAATCATTCTGGTTCTGTTTACCACAGCATGCGAAGATTTTCTTGTGAAAGAACCCCGGTTATCACAATTGAACAAAGAGACTCTTTCCACATTTGACGGACTCAACAATGCAACCGGCGGTGCTTACTCGCAGTTGTGTTCTACAGAATGGTACGGTGCCGGATTTATAGTTACTGCTGACATGAAAGGGGGTAACGCAAAAAGAGGCTCTGTTGTTTCGGGTCGCTATACTGACGAATACTTATGGAACAACAGGCCGGGTGCAACCTCCGGGCTTTGGTCGGTGGCATATTCAACCATAGCGAAGGCAAATAACGTAATAGAGGTTATTGATGGTGGTTTCGGGCAAGCTGGAATCGAACAGACTGACATCGATCTGCTGAAGGGAGAATGCCTTTTCCTGAGGGGATTGTCATACTTTGACCTGGCACGCATGTACTGCCAGCCTTATTCAGCAGGTGTCAGCAATCCCGGTGTGCCTGTCGTTCTGGTGACAGAGGAAGGTTATCCTTCCCGTAATACCGTTGGCGAGACCTATGAAAGGGTAGTTACAGACCTTGAAGATGCTATAGAGCTTCTTCCCGTTACCAGTCCGAGAGGAGATGATGGCGCCTGGGCAACTAAAGTGGCCGCACAGGCACTCCTTGCTAAAGTCCACCTCTATATGGAGAACTGGCAGGAGGCTGCAACCCTGGCCACCGATGTTATCGGAGCCCCCGGTTTTGAACTCTTCAGCCCCGAGGATTATACCACATGGGATAATGATGGTTACTGGGGCAGTGGCGGACCGGGCGCTGAAATCATTTTCCAGGTAGATGGCTCAGAGCCGAACACTTCGCATGGTTACTGGGAGGCCATAAGCTATTTGGTAAATCCGGAAGGATACGGTGACTGTGCAGCATCCATGGACCTGATCAACCTGTATGAGGCAGGTGATGTTCGCGCTGATCTTTATCTCGAACCTGAAGATTATCCGGGTGAATACTGGAGCCTGAAATATCCGGGACGCAATGGTTCAATAAGGGAATATAATACACCTGTTCTGAGACTTGCCGAGATGTATCTCATTCGTGCTGAAGCTCTGCTCGAGGATGCCTCTGTCCCTGGTGCTACAGCCCTGAATGATTTTAATGCTGTCCGCATACATCGTGGTCTTGCTGCTGCATCTTCTGTGACCCTCAATGACATATACGCTGAAAGAAGAAGGGAACTTTGCTTCGAAGGAAACGAACTCTTTGACCTTGCACGTACCGGACGTTCACTTTCAAGGACAGATTTTACCGGACTGGTAAATAAGAATGTAATATTCACCCCGGGTGGCTCGGCAATTGTCAACTACCTATGGGCCATGCCTATACCACAGGCAGAAATTGACGCCAATGTCAACTGCCAACAAAACCCGGGTTATTAACTCTAAACCAGAAAGAGATGAAAAAGATATTTTCAAAATTGTTCATTTTCGGAGTAGCCATCCTTATGATGACTTCCTGCGACGATAGCTATCCGGTAATATATGATGAATCAAACATCATTGTCGGCTTGAACACAGCCGTCCTCACGTTGAATGAGGATGCCGAAGGAGAATTTACAATATATCTCGGCGGTGTCACCGGTACCGAGGCTACCGATGTCACACTGCAGGTTTCCGTTGACGGCATTGATAATCCTGCAGTGGAAGGCACCGACTTTACACTGTCAACAAAGAATATCAACCTTCCTGTTGGTACTGCATCAGTGTCTGTAATACCAGCCAATGATGATAAATTCACAGGCAATAAACAGTTTAAAGTATCAATTGCAGGTAACAGCAAAAATTACCCGGTTGCTGCACAAAATTCAATCCTGGTGACAATACTGGAGGATGAACATCCCCTCACAACATGGATAGGAACTTATGATGTGGAGGCAATCAGTACTTTCGTGCCCGGAATCAATGATGAATTATGGACTGTAACCACAGTTGAAGGAGATAATCAGCTTGAACTGAAGGCTACCGGTATTTCATTTGGAACCGAAGCTGTGATTCTTAAATTCAATATGGACGACAAGATTGTCACAATAGAGTCAGGTCAGGACCTTGGTAATATTTATGAGGCCTATGGTGGCCCGTTTGCCGGATCAGTCTATTATGCTACGGATGATATAATCAGGGATGCCGGTAATTATACTGATGCCTCATTCCTTGATGAAGCAAAGGGAATCAGCATGACAGGCACATTCACTGACAACGGAGTGATCCAGATTAACAGGATGGCAATCGTTCTTGATGACTACGTATATTGCTGGGATGTGTTTAATACAACCTGGACAATACGTTAATAATATCTGACGAACAATTATCAGAGGGTGTCTCGCAAGGACACCCTTTTCTTGTGAACTTTCAGAATAACAATTTCCGGCGCCGGCTGGCCCGCAGGTAACTATATAGTAACGGATTTAACAGCCAGGCGAAAACAGCGCTCAAAAACCATAATCAGACTGTGTGAGGTGAATTTTAATGTACATAAACGTCGGCAGGTAAAAAATTTACTTGTATATTTGCACCCTCGTTTAAAAAGAGTAACAACAAATTAATTCTTTAAATGTCAGTAAAAATCAGATTAGCTAGGAAGGGCCGCAAGAAGCAGGCCTACTACCACGTGGTGGTAGCAGATAGCAGGTCGCCACGTGATGGCAGATTCATTGAGAAGATCGGAATTTATAATCCGCTCACTGACCCGGCAACAATCGACATCAACTTCGAGAAGGCACTGGGATGGCTGCAGAACGGCGCGCAACCTACGGACACATGCAGGGCAATCCTGAAGTACAAGGGAGTGATGATGAAGAAGCACCTGATGGAAGGTGTCAGAAAAGGCGCTTTTGACGAAGCAGAAGCCGACCGCCGGTTTAATGAATGGCTGAAGGGCAAGGAAGAAAAGATCGAACTGAAGAAGTCAGGTCTGGAGAAGAAGGGCGAAGAACTGCGCAAGAAGAAACTTGAAGCTGAAAAAGCAATCAAGGAAGCAAGGGCAGAAGAACTCGCCAAAAAGGCAGCAGCCCTCGCCGCTGAGGCAGAAGCAGCAGCAAAAGCCGCTGCAGCAGCCGAGGCTCCTGAAGAGGCCATTGCCGAAGCAGCAGCCGAAGAGGCTTCAGCACAGGCAGAGACTGAAGCTCCCGCAGCTGAAGCTCAGGAAGATACTGCAGAAAAGACCGAATAGGGTCATCTGTCCCCTGCCTCCTGATAATGAGATCCATTGGCAGAATAACAAAAACCTACGGCTTCGACGGAGCCGTGGTGGTGAAAAGCAAGACAGGAATCACAGGGGAACCGGAACAGGGAGAACCGGTATTCGTCGTGACCGACGGGATACCGGTTCCCTTTTTTACACGGGAGGCATTTTCACCTGCCCCCGATACTCTGATTTTATCGTTTGATGATTACCTCACCGCAGAGTCCGTGGTACACCTCCGTGGGTGCGAAGTGCTCTACGAAGGCGCCGGCGAATCAGGTGATGACCTCATGGCGCTGAAGGGATTCACACTGACCGACACAACAACCGGATTGTCAGGCATAATAGATGATTTTATGCAGAATCCCGGCCAGGTTATTGCCGTGACCATCATCAAAGGCCGGGAAGTATACATCCCCCTCCACACTGACCTGATTGTGTCTGTTGACCGCGGGCAAAGGGCAATCACAATGACCCTCCCTGTAGGTCTGTTGAGCCTTAACGACTGACATTCCTGCCCCTTTTTTTTATTCACTGTGCAGCAAAGAACATTCTGCACCGTCTTTCTGTTATAACTAAATAAAACGGAGCAG
>Ga0209604_1000150_pt1 | contig 66484 bp, 54 predicted proteins | sample AD_UKC097_MetaG_FD_184405 | JGI IMG/M metagenome (GOLD analysis project Ga0209604, IMG submission 184405) | Active sludge microbial communities of municipal wastewater-treating anaerobic digesters from USA - AD_UKC097_MetaG (SPAdes) (version 2) | ecosystem: Engineered > Bioreactor > Anaerobic >...
CGGAGTCCGCCTTTTTAAGATAAACATCATAATCCTGTGCCATCAGGCTGCAAGGGATAGTGAATAGTATTAAAATCAACAATATTTGCTTCATCATGGTGTGTTTTATAATGTTGACTACCGGTTTGCCGGTAAGGTGTCGTGCGGGATTACAAGGCAATTTCCTATCAGTTTACACCGACCTTTTTTACGAGCCATAAACGCCCGCATACCACTGAAACCCGCATGCACTATACCATGTGTTGTGCCCAGTTTTTTATTTTTTCATGATACCCAAAGTAGTTTCTTTTGAACTATTTTCCAAATCCCATTCTTCTTTTCAACAAATATCAAATAACCACCACCGCATTCTCCGCCACAAACACCTTGTTCATAAAAGCATGCCTTATCAAATTTATAGTTAAAAACAATCCTTGAAAACTGATGAATTTCAATAATCCGAAATCCTCTTTTCTGTATTGATTTTATAGAATCTATTGGTATGATTTTATAATTATAATTTGTACTAAAACCTTTAATATCAATCTTTCGACTGCATAGTAATGTATCATTTACAAGTTTATCAAACAATTGAAAATATGATGTATCAACATTTTCAATATTGAATTTAAAATATCCCTTTGTATCTTTGAATCGTTCAGAATGATAAGACTTTGAAAAATCAATCAATGTATCATCAAATGCCATGTAGAGTTGTGCAGTATCCCACCTTTGTAGCAGACTATCACGTTGCTTCTTTAATTCAGTTTTTGAAAAATCCTCAGGGAATAATGGCGGCGGGACTAAAAGATACTTTCTCCATGTTGAATCAGGCATTATCATTGAATCGATAAGCTGACAAATCAGAGAGTCCTCTTTTAAAAAATATGAATCAATTTGATTATGCCTTCCCTTACAAGAAATCATAATCAAAATGCTAATCAATATGATAATTGGTGTCTTCATAAAATTGGGCACAACGGTCGGTGGTTCGGGCTGCTGGGGAGTTAAAAGCCAGCGGCGTCATCCCACGTTAAAAACATACTAAAATACTAAAAACTTTCGTAACTGCATCATCAGCCCCAGTGGATGTAACTGCATGTTGTGTAGCGTATATTTATTTTAATCTAAAGTCCAGGCATAATACAAATTCAAATTGTTCATTATTATATTCATTTCGTATGTTTTTTGAGATATCAATTGGTATTTCTTCAATTACCTTTTTGACAACTTCGTCAAGCAATGAGTCAACTTTTCTAAGTATATTAATATTGGCGACAAAGTTATTATTGTCTATCTCAAATGTCACCCATATTCTCCCTTGTATTCCCTCTTTTGCAGCTAAATAGGGATAATTCAAACTGTCGGACAAATAGCAAAGTAAAGTCGACAGACTACTACTCTGTACTAAAGTTGTATTAATTGATTTTTCAATTTTTGTTATCTCAAATGACGGGTCTGTTACATTACTCATTTTGTGAATCGCATAACAATCTATATTGATTGTGCCTAAATTGAAAGTCTTCTTTAACATTACATTAATTTTTGTTTTTCCAGCTATGTCAAACTCTTCAAATCTATACAATGAACTATCAGAAAAAAACATAACAGAAGCATCAAGAGAATCTATTTTTAATAAATATTTACCATTTATATCTGTAACCGTTGATTTTTGATTATTACCCAAGTTTACTCGTGTTCTCACGGTAATATTGCTTACAGGTGTATAGTTATCTCCGTATGTGACAATGCCAGATAATTCTTGCCCTTGTAGTAATTGCATAATTACTACAAAGAACAAAGTCGAAATAAAAATTTTTTTTCTACTCAAAACTCTAAGTATCATAATATGTTATAATGCTTGATAGTGTCAGTTATATGCAACACAACGGTCGGTGGTTTGGGCTGCTGGGGAGTTAAGAGCCAGCGGCGTTATCCCATGTTAAAACATACTAAAATACTAAAAATTTCCGTATCTGCATCATCAGTCCTAGTGAAAGCAACTGCTTGTTATGCCCAGTTTTTTTATGGTTCGCTTGAATAGTCATTGCCTTCAATTTCTTTGCATAAACCTTTATCAAGCATCGAAAGAGTCTGTTTTAATAATTCAGATGTATCTGTCAGAAATTGGTCTATTTTTTTATTATTAATAATTTCTGCAATGAATACTGACTTATCCCATTTACCTGTCTCCATTAACGTGTTTTGATACCAAATTACACCTTTTCTATTTTCAAGAACTTGTCCATAAAAAACACGACTTTCATATAATAATGAGTCATTCATAAATGAATACATTCTACCAGGCATTCCATATGTATTTTTTCCTGCACCAACAATCAAATCTCCATCGCTGGGAGAATGAATGTAAATCGAGATGTTCGCGTCGCAAAAATTACAGTCAACACCTGAAAATATTAAAAAAGGGTCTTTGTTTTCTAAAGGTATTTGTCCGATAAATTCTAGATTAAATAATCTGGTTTCAATTGTTTTCCCATTTTTGAAAACAAGTTTACTACTATCTATTTTTTCTAGAATCCATTCATTATCTTTAGATTTTTTCCTTTGATTTGTTTCTTGATTCTCTAATAGTTGTGTCTTAGAGTTGTCATTTGTCGAACAACTCATCAAGAATATGGCTAGAATTACGATTGTTCTTATCATTGGACTATTCTTGCTTTTTAATAAAATTGCGCATAACGTTTGCCGGTATGCGCAGTTGCCGATTCAGAGCGCTCGCTTGTCGTGTTACCCGCAAGTTAGCCAAGTGAACTGACATTAGCAACCCCTCGACCCGGCAATTGCGTATGACCGCATGTTAGGCAAAGTGGTTTAATTAATTCTATAATTTGAAGAGAAATATTTATCGATTTTTTTAATTCCGGGAACTATTACATTTAGTATGTTTTCATCAAAATAGTTATAACCGATTAGCTTTTTAATCTGGGACATACTTTTATGAGATAATTCGCCTCGAAAAGATCCAAATGAATTTAGAGTTGTAATCCAAGTGGAATCAATGTCTTTAAGGGGGAAACCTATTGGCATTAAAATCTTTAATATATCGTCTTCTTTTATCCCATTATTCTGATTTATTCTAACCTTATAAGTATTAATTGCATTCTTTATTCTTGTAGAATCATCCTCTTGAAATCCATCATAAGCTTTATGATTATAAACAATAAAAGAGTAATGCAATTTTTTTTGTGTTTTTTTATTTAGCTTGTTTTTATCGTAGGATTCCAAAACTTGAAGGCCAAGAGACTCAAAATAAGTTTCAATCTCGGCATGAATTAACGAAATGCATGCACGTAATTTAATTTGATTTTCCTGCAATGATGAATCCTCTTTTGGAAAATCCCTTAAGACAGAAATAAATGTGTTAATATTGGAACTTAAATTTTGGAACCCTGTAGTTTCCATTTTCTATTTGTTTTTCGAATAATAAGCCTTAAGATTGGAAGGTATGTTAACATCTTTACCAATAAGAGCTTGGAAACTTTCTCCAAATATCACAAATCTTGCAGAAGTTTCTTTCAAGTTATTAGTATTACTACTAATTGCTTTTAGGAAAACTGGATTTTTATCGCAGAGCTCAAACAATAAGGAAATCAATTGATCTTTTTTTGAAAGTATTTCATCACGAGGTTGTTGATTAAAATAGTAACATATAATGTCAAACAATGCTCGATTGACTCTATTATCAGCTCTCTGAAGATCAGGTCTACGAAATACTTGATCTTCACCAAAGACCAAATACGCAAGCTCGATTATACTTTCAAAGCCTTTTAAGGTATCATCAATTTGAGTTTTTAACTTGTCCCAATTTTTATTATAGTAATCACTTACAGTATCTAAGGCTAATTTATAATTTCCACGGTATTCACTCGTATGCTTGGTCATTACAAAATAACGCAATACTAAATCCATATCTCTCATCCTAGGATCAGGCGTATTAGTCTTAAATAGTTTTGAAATGGATTGGCTAGACGAACAATATTCATCAATATAATCTAAAAACTTTCCAGGTTTTAAAGCCTTTCTTAACTCTTGAGGTGATAGAGGTAAACTCCCACTATTTAACCTGTAAAAGATTGTATAAAGTAAATTTTCGGAAGTCCAATTTTTAATAATAATTGATCTTATAGCCTGATTTAGCAAATTATTATATAAATCAGGGTATTGGCTTTCGAGTTTTCCGACAGAGCAACCATTCAAAGTATTAGAATTTAAACCTGTTAATTCGAATCCAATTCCCGGTTCATTCGAAAAAAAAGAAAAAATAGTAATTAGTCTCTGTTTCCCATCAACAACCAAGTACCTTCCCCGATTTTTTATATCCTCTGCTAGAACAATTTGAGGTACAGGTAACCCATAGATAAGAGACTCAATAAATCTGCTTTTTTTCTTACTATTCCATGCGTCTCTTCTTTGAAATCCTGGATTAATGTTAAATGTTGAACGCTTTTGGGCACTTATTATGGACTCAACTGTCCAGTCCGTAGACCAAAGAACAGTATCTGTTATTTTATTGAGGTAATCTACTTCAACATCATCCTCGCTCTCAGAATTAAAAAGGACGCCTTGAACTAGATTATCATCATTTTCAATTAGTTCTTTACTTTCCATGTTTTTTAGTAAAAATAGTGAAAATTATAATTGTAGTATTTTTGTTCTTCTTTTTACCATTTTGCCTAACGGTTTGCGGCTTGGCGAAGGTGGCGATTTTCACCACAAATGTTCATACGAAGTACAAATGTTTGTTTAACCACAAAACTGTCATACGAAGCACTGAACCGCCACTTTTGCCAAACCGCTGTTACCTGCTGGCTATTATTCGTCAACTCTTAAAAATTCTCCTGCCATATTAAAGACAAGCACAAGGTTGTTGTTAAGTTGAACCTCTTGATTACCTAATTGAAGTTCCCATCCTATGATATAATATGTAGAGTAGTTTGAATTTACATAGGAAAGAATGTTAGTCGGAATAACACTGTCAGGTAGTTTTGTAGTCCCGTCAATATCTATGATTTCCTTTTGCTTGTTAAATTCTAATTTAACACCACAGGATAAAGTAATTTCATACATTTCCTCATTTTCATCATTCTCTTTAATTGTCTTTGAAATGGAACAATTTGGGAAGTGAGCTGAAACATAGTTTTTGATTTCAGTCGGAACATTTTGTTCGGGGATAACAGTCTCTTTGTCACACCCAGTCATAAAGAGTAGTGATAAAACTACTGCTGCTATTGTCATTAAGTTTTTCATAATTCCAGTTTTTAAATTTTACGCTACTCTTTTATGGATTTTCGCAAACTCCTTTTATTCAAATTTAGTAATATTTCTTGTATAGTGTCTCCTTAGCTTGCAGGTAACGTCTTATTTACGCAACTAATATACAACATTCGTAAATACAAAATTTAAAACTTGCGTAAACCACTTTCGAGCTTATGCTTGATATTTAGTGTTAATTTACATGATATCAATATGTTAAACTATTATTTTTTTAATAAAAATATTTGCATTTACGCATGTTTGGATTAATTTTGCTATGGTTAAATCTGAATAAATGGACATCGAAAATTTAATTGCGGTTTTTGAGCGGAAACTCATGATCCAAAGGTACAGCACCAGTTCCATCAAGAATTACAGCAGTTCGGTGAGGAGTTTCCTGCATGTGGCGGAAAAGCGGTTTGATCAACCCGACGAATTAAATGAAAATGAAATTGAAAAATACGTTTTCTGGAAAATAAGGAAAGACAATATAAGCAGTTCCTATCAGCGTATGATCGTAGCTGCTATCGATAAATTTTACTACTCGGTAGTAGGTAAAAATTTGAGTATACGACACCTCTATCCATCCAGGAAAAAACATGAATTACCAAAATACCTGACCCGCGCGGAAGTGAAACGGATGTTACAATCTATCACCAATCCGAAACATGCCTGCATCATCAAGCTGCTTTATGGTTGCGGGTTGCGTTTGAATGAGCTGCTTCATTTAAAAATTTCGGATATCGATTCGGAAAACATGCTGATTTATATTCGCAATTCCAAAGGGAATAAAGACAGGGTGGTAATGCTGTCCCCAACTTTATTGGCCGATTTGAGAAGTTATTACAAATCCTATCATCCGAAATACTATCTATTTGAGGGACAGGACGGTGGAATGTATTCTGCGAAAAGTGTTCAAACCATCGTGAAAACGGCTGCAACGAAAGCAGGAATTACAAATCCGGTTTCACCTCATATCCTGCGGCATAGTTTTGCTACCCATCTTCTCGAAAACGGAACAGGTATCAGGTACATTCAGCAGCTTCTGGGCCACAACTCTGTTAAAACCACCGAAATCTACACGCATATAACCGATGTTGCCAGATCTAACATCAAAAGTCCGCTGGATATGTTATAACCAATCATCCAATTTCTGTCCAGTGTGATTTGCAATCTGGTTTCGTGATTCATGGATTCCATGTCTGCAACTCATCCCGCTTCGGATTATAAATCCTCGTGTCTGGGTATCAGATCAGAAAAATATCACGAAAATATCACGGCTATTCACCAATGCAAAAAATTATGTCAATAGTTGTTCGTTTAGTCGTTTAATTGTTCTTTACTTTGTTTATTTTTTTGGGGTTCTGTTATCTATTTCTTTTTCCCTGCGTATTTGCTGGTGGGGTTTTGGCAATGTGCTTGCAAATGCGTTGGGCTTTCATAGGACGAATATAAAAAAATGTTTTTATTTAGAACTATGAATTGTTTTGTAATGAAACATGGTTTATCTTTGTGACGTTAATCGTCGAAACATAAAATTGATATGAATATAAAATTGACGCAAAAGCAAATTGGGCATAGGATAGCTGAACTTCGGAAGATGAAGGGGCTGTCTCAGGAAGATTTGGCTAAAAGAATCAAGATTTCCCGGCCGTCATTGGCTCAAATTGAGCTAGGCAATAGGAGTGTTGATATTCTTGAACTGCAAAAACTTTCACAGGTTTTGGGCTTCTCTTTAGATGATTTTATGTCTAAAGATTTTTCCGTAAGTCAGGAAATAACCGTAAAAGACGAGAAAAAGTCAAAGAAAATGGAAGAGCGTATTTCAGTTCCTGCGCTTCGGATCAATAAATTTAAAAATGTTTTGTTGTATATTCTTGAGCGTTGTGCAGGCAAGCCAAATGTTGGAGAAACAGTTCTCTATAAACTGCTTTATTTCTCCGACTTCAATTATTATGAGTTGTATGAAGAACATTTGACAGGGGTGAGATATCGCAAACTGCCTTATGGACCTGTCCCGCAAAAGTTAGATACAATTATCAACCAAATGATTAATCAGGGGCAGTTGCAACGAGTGATAACAGAATATCACGGTTATCCGCAAACCCGTTACTTGCCCTTAGTAAAAGCGGACCTAACGGAGCTTAAGGCAAGCGAAAAAGAAGTAATTGACAAGGTTATTGAGCTAATGAGTGATTGGTCGGCGGCTGCAATTAGCGACTATTCTCATCAGGATATGCCTTGGTTGGCTTCAAAAGAAGGAGAAGAAATAAATTATGAATTGGCTTTTTATAGAGATGCTCCTTTCTCTGTGAGAAACTACGGCGATGAAATTGAAGAACTATGACGTTTGACGAATTAGCCGAATTTAAAAAGGACTTAAAAAACCTTTTGAAAAAATACAGAACGCTAAATGACGATTTAGATGTGGTTAAAAAGGTGTTGGAAGTAATGCCTGATGAAAGGCCACCGTTTAGTTTTCGTATTGATAATTTGGATTTGAAAACGTGTATTATTAAAGTGAAAAAGATTGCTTGCAAAGCACTGAAAGGCAGAGGAGTTAATTCGGGATTGAGGTTGGTTTATGCTTATTTTGAGACAGAGAAAAAAATTACCTTCATTGAATTGTATCATAAGAACGATAAGGAGAATGAGGATAGGAAAAGAATAACGGATAATTTTAAATAGTCGTCCCTTAAAAAGTCAATTTGAATATTTTATTTGAAAAAAATAAAGAAAAATTGGTAGTAAAGTTTTTGAAAAAAGATAAAAATGGCCTTTCTAAAATTTGACAAAAATAAAATTTCCACCCGTTCATCATCCTTTTGAGGTTAAAAGCGGCGGCAGCGAGTATAATATTGTGGTTATCGACCACTACTCCCTTGTAAAAGTTGCGATTTAGCCTGTGATCCGTCTTTAAGTGCCCAATAACCGGTTCTACGGCAGCTCGTTTTTTATGACTATCGCTTAGTTTTTTTCGCTGGTAGTAGCTCATTGATTTACTTGGCGTTGAAGGAATTAATACCTCTGTTTCTCCTATTTTTTTATTCCCTCTGTTCCCCCTGTCCACTTTTGCTTTTTTGGGTGTTTTGCCGGTTAATCGTTCTACTTGTTCCAATGTTGGTTTTAGTGTACCGTCGTACTCATCCCTAAAGCCAAGGGCTGCTACCAGCACCCCGCTGTCGGTTTTAGCAAACGAGGCCTTGTTGCCAAATTCATACTTCTTGTGTTCTTTACCTTTTGAAATACACGCTACTTCGGGTTCGTGGATGGAATAAATTTTATTTTTACTGTCCTTTTTCTGCAATAGAATTTGTAAAAATAAGGCTAAATCACCCTGGTACTGGCTATTTGGTGGAAGCTTTCGCTCCAGCTCGCCATGCGCAATTTCCTTAAAGTAAAGTTTGCACGCATTTACAACCTGATTCTGATACGAGAGGCTGTACCCGTTTTTTAAAATGTAATCATTAACAAAGCGCACCATGTCGTTATTGGTTGCATCGGTCGCTGCTTTGGGTTGAAGGAATATTAGAAAACTCCTTAGCGTTTCAAGGTAGGTTCTGGTTGTGTTTGTGCTATACCGCCTGTATAAAAGCCATGCGTTGAATTTATTCAACTCGTCAGGAATGCTGCACCAAACGGCACCCTTTGATTTCTGAATAGCCTCCACACTTTCGCTTAATGAGCAAACATCTATAACGGCCATACTTTCAAGCGCCTCCCTCAACCAGTCAATGTTAAAACTCCCTGTAGGGAATATACCATTTATGGTCTGTCTGGCTCCATTTGGCACAGCCAAGCTTCCTTACAGCGTCAATCAGCGTTTTGTCAAACTCGAAATTTAGGAACACTACCTTGTTGTTCCTATGCGTGCCCTGCCTGCAGGTGATAACCTTGAGTTCGGTTGTCATGTTTCAAGTTGCTGATTGGCCAACAGTGGTAAAACTTTCTTATTTAGGTCAAACTAATAAAAATATTCAATGGATACAGCTAAATGGGGTGCATTTTCAATGTAGATTGCTCGTAATTCTTCATTTTATGTAGCTGCCATTCGGCCAAGTTATACATATACCCCCTCGGCCTGCTCGGTTTCCAGCTCCAACCCCACCCCTGCCTGTAAAGCTAAAGTTACGTAAATTTTGACAGGTAGCGGATAACCTTCAAGGATTTGGCATAATTTTAGAAGATAATAGGCGGTTTTTCTCACGTAACCCTAAAGCCGGAAAGGAGGTGCACCATGGCAAAGTTTAAACCATCGGAAATGGATTTCTTCAAGTTCGACTTCAGGCAGATTCCGCCAAAGGCCGGGCGGTTGCTTATTGCCCAGCCCTCGCTTACCGATCCGTTCTTTAAGCGGACAGTGATATACCTGGTGGAGCACGACGACGAGGGGTCCATGGGCTTCATCCTCAACCGCAAGCTGGCCATGAGCTTGAACGACCTGCTGAACAATTTCCCCAACGTGGAGGCCAACGTCTCGGTGGGCGGCCCTGTGGGCTCGGATACCGTGAACTTTATCCACACGTTCGGCAGTACCATTCCCAACACGCTCGACCTGGGCAACGGGCTCTACCTCAACGGCGATATTGACGCTGTTAAGGCCTTGGCCATTGCCGGTAGGCTCACCCGGGAAAATTTCAGGATATTCATCGGCTACTCCGGATGGGGCAAGGATCAGCTAAAAAGGGAGATCGACGAGGATTCATGGGTTGTTGCCAACTTCGACTCTCAGCTTATGGCGAAAGGAGCTTATGATAGCTGGTACTTTGCCGTTCAGCAGCTGGGGTCAAGGTTTAAGGCGTGGACCCTCTACCCCGAAAATCCAGCCCTAAACTGATCGGGAAAGGTGAAGCGGTTTAGTGCCTCGCTTAGCGTTCTACTCACCCGGTTGAAGTACCTTCGGGTTCCGATGCCTACCACCCATTTAATCCCCGATATGGCATTGGTGAGGAAAACCTCGTCGCAGCTGTCGAATGCCGACGGGTTGATGGCAACCTGGTTGTTAACCTCTATTCCAACAGTTGGGGCAACAGTGCACACCAGCTCCCGCATAATACCCGGTATGCACCCCTCAGCCAGCGAGGGGGTGTAGAGTTTTCCGCCTCTTACCACGAACACGTTGGACGAAAGAGCCTCGGCAACCCTTCCCTGCTCATTCAGGATGATGCAATCGTCCAGGTTGTTGGCCATGCAGTATAGCCCGGCCTTAACAAAAAGTAGCGCATTGCAGCTCTTAACGCCCGAAAGCGTATTCAGCGGTTTTTTGATCTCATCGTAAATTCCAACTATGCAGCCCTGCTGGTTTAGGGTGTACATTTTGGCTGCCAACGGCTGTGTGTCAATAAGAACGCTTGCGTTGGAGGTAGAAGGGATATAGAATCCCCCATCGTCGCGGTAAACCGTAACCCTCACCCGTGCACTGTCAAAAAGTCGGTTTTTGTTAAGCAGCTTCGTAATGGCTAGTTCAAGGTTTTGCTCGGTAAGCCAAGTTGGTGCAACGAGCTCCAGGATTTTCATTCCCTGCAGCAGGCGCCTGAAGTGCAGGGGAAGGTGACGTGGTTGCGTTCCAAAGGCGTGAATGGTTTCAAAAACCCCATCACCATAGCGAAACGCCCTGTTCCCAAAATTAATGACAGGGTTACCGCCGTCGAAAAACTGGCCATTAAGCCAAATGTAGTTCCTGCTTGCCATTCGGCATTAACTTTCAGATACATACCCAAGCGCAGCCTCGAAAAGCTGTAGCTGAACCCCCTCGTATGTCAACTCGTCTGGAGGGCTATCAAACATTCCTATTTTCTGAATCTCACTCTGGGGAAGAGCGCCAAGCTTGGTTACCGCGGCGTAAAACATCCGGCAATCACTTCTGGCGCTTCCCTGCTGGATGGTGTAGTCGAAAAGCGGAACCATGCTGAAATCCAAGGCTCCAGTCTCCTCAAACAGCTCCCTGCTGGCGGTTTCATCTGGTTCTTCTCCGGTTTCAATATGTCCTCCTGGCAGCTCCCAGGTTGAGCGGTTACGGTTCATCACCCAAATCCACCCTCCACGGTATCTGGCCATGATGGCAACAAGCCGGTGTTCCCCACTCTGTAGCCATCCTTCACATATTTTCACAACCAAGGGTTCCATATACCGGCATCAAGCTACATTAGTCCAAGCTGCTTTAAAAAAACGGTAATCAGTTTAGGGCTGATGAGCAGCGGATAGATAAAGCCAAATACAGCACCTACGAAGTGAGCATCGTGGTTGATGTTATCGCCACCCTTTCGGCTCATGTAGTTGGAGTAAATCAGGTAGGCAACGGCAAACAGAATACCTGGAATTGGCAGAATGCCCATGAGGTAGAGCTTGTTAAGCGGGTAGAAAAATATGCAGAAGAATATCATTCCCGACACAGCCCCCGAAGCGCCAACGCTCTGGTAGGAGTAATCGTTTCTGAACTTTTTGAGGGTTGTAAGGGTGGCAACAACTGCACCACCCAGGTAGAGCATTAGGTAGTGCAGGGCAGGATGCCCGATAACCCCCTCCATGTTCAGCTGCCTTAGGATTGACTCCACCGCCTTCCCAAACGACAGCAGCACAATCATGTTGACAATCAGGTGCAGGTAGTTTGCGTGAACTAAAGCGTGGGTAATCAACCGGTACCACTGCCTGTTCCGGAACACCAGGTAGGGACTCAGGAGCAATCGCTGCATCAACTCCCCGTTTCGGAGCGCAACAGCCGATACCAGCGAGGTGATGATGATAATGGCGTAGGTCATGCTAGTGAATTATCTTAAAAATTAACTCCTTCAGCAACTCACCATGGTCGGTTGATCCATTGTTCATTCCTTTTGAACGCATGTCGTAGTCGCGGAGTAGCTCGAATATTTCAACACACTTCTTTGGATTGTACTTTCGGGCAGCGCTTTGGTACTCGCCCACAAAAAAAGGATTAACGCCCAGCTCCCTGGCCAAATTCTCTCGTGTCTTATCCTTAATGAAGTGCAGCTTAAAGACTTTCAGGAAGTACTGGTGAATGGCAGCAATTGTTAAAATCAAAGGGTTTGCATTGGGGTTATGGGCAAAGTAATCGGCAATACGGTTGGCCTTCAGCACATTCTTCTCACCCAGTGCCTTGGTCAGCTCAAAGCGGTTAAAGTCCTTGCTAATACCAATGTTCTGCTCAATACTTTTGGTGGTAATCTGGTTGCTTCCGGCAGGCAGGGTAATGATTAGCTTCTCCAGCTCGTGGGAAATTTTGCTTAGATCGGTACCCAGGTACTCGTTGAGCAGGTTGGCCGCCATGATGTCAATTTTAATGCCTTTGGGTTTCAGGTACTGGACAATCCAGTCGGCCACCTGGTAATCGTAAAGTTTTTTCGACTCAAAGTACACCCCTTTCTGCTTAACCAATCCAATGAGTTTGGTTAGCTTGGCAGAGCTGCTTTTCCCATCGGGCTTAAGCTTGTTGCAGATTACCAGAATAGTTGAGGGCTGGGGTGCTTTTAGGTAAATTTCCAGATCGCTCAGGTTCTTAATGTTCTGGGCTTCCTTCACTATCACCACCTGATAGTTGGACATCATCGGAAATCGCCTGGCGGTGTTGATGACATCGGCAATGGTAACGTCCCTGCCGTACACAATGGTAAGGTTAAAATCTTTTTCGGTTGCGGACAGCACGTTGTCGGCAAGGTAGTCGGATAACTTGTCGATGTAGTAGTGCTCTTCGCCCGATAGGAGGTATATGGGCTTATAAATTTTATTTTTAAACTCCTCCAGAATTTTAGTGTAGGAATCAAGGGTGGTGCTTTTAGCCATTGCCGGACAAAGGTTAGAAACGAAGATGCTTTACGGATTCGCTGTTGTTGATTAAGCGGGTAAGTGATTCAATGCCGATTTGAACCTGCTCTTCAAGGTAAAGGTCGGTAACCACCCTGTCGCTCTCGATGGTTTTAACCCCCTCGGAAATCATGGGCTGGTCCGAAACGAGCAGCAGGGCACCCGAAGGAATCTCGTTGTAAAAGCCCACCGTAAATATGGTTGCTGCCTCCATGTCGATGGCCATGGCTCTAATTTTCCGAAGGTAATCCTTAAAATCATCGTCGTACTCCCAAACCCTACGGTTGGTGGTAATAACCGTGCCTGTCCAGTAGTCGCGGTTGTGGTTGCGAATGGTCGAGGAAACCACCCGCTGAAGGTTGAATGCAGGCAGGGCAGGCACTTCGGGGGGCAGGTAGTCGTCGGATGTGCCCTCGTGCCTGATGGCGGCAATAGGTAGGATGAAGTCGCCAACCTGGTTCTTCCTTTTCAACCCGCCGCATTTTCCAAGGAAAAGAACGGCCTTTGGCTTAACAGCGCTAAGCAGATCCATGATGGTTGCTGCGTTTGAACTCCCCATGCCAAAGTCAATCATGGTTATCCCCTTTGCGGTGGCACAGGGCATGTTGGCATCAGGATTTATTATTGAAACCCCCATAAATTTGGCAAAATAATCCAAATAACCCCTGAAGTTGGTCAAAAGAATATGGGTACCAAAATCCTCAACCGCCTGGCCAGTATAGCGGGGCAACCAGTTATTTACAATTTCCTCCTTGGTCTTCATTCCGTAATCGTTATTAGGGTTAAAAGTATGTTGATGGAGCGCTACTCATTTAGGCCTCTTCATTTCGGCTTTCATGCAAAAGTAGTTTAAAAATTTTATTGGGGCAGCATAACGGCATTATTACCATGAAGCAATGTTTTTTAACCATTTACAGGTTTACCCATGCGGCTAACTTGACAATCTGAAAAAATGCCCTACTTTTGTCAGCCGGATGGATGGGTCATGGCCGGGAAAATTTTCCCAGGGGGATTTATTTTTGCTTGACAAAAATACAGTCATAATACCTTCCGCTTAACTTTTTTAGAGGATTAATGTAAAACAAGCGGCAAAACGAACCAATAAAATTTACCGATTACAAGCGTTTTTGTTGGTTTTGGCTTCACATAAAACTCAAAAGACTAAGTATTGACCAACGTAAAAGTGTAAACACAAACCTAAAATTTTCTACGGATGAAAGCGTACGTATTTCCGGGACAAGGCGCCCAGTTTGTAGGGATGGGAAAAGATCTCTACGAGAACTCTCCAGCAGCAAGGGAAATGTTCGAGAAGGCCAACGCCATACTAGGCTTTCGCATTACCGACCTAATGTTTAGTGGAACCGACGAGGATCTAAGACAAACGAAGGTTACCCAGCCCTCCATTTTCCTACACTCGGTAATTCTGGCTAAAGTTTTAGGCGATGAATTTAGCCCCAACATGGTTGCCGGTCATTCACTGGGCGAGTTTTCGGCCCTGGTAGCTGCCGGTGCGCTGAGCTTTGAAGATGGGCTAAGGCTGGTGGCTGCACGCGCCATGGCCATGCAGAAAGCTTGCGAAAAGGAACCCTCGACCATGGCGGCAGTGCTTGGGCTGGATGATGCGAAGGTGGAAGAAATTTGCCGCTCTATTGACGAGGTTGTTGTGCCGGCTAACTACAACTGCCCCGGACAGCTGGTTATTTCCGGATCGGTAAAGGGGGTTGAAATTGCCTGCCAGAAGCTTACCGAAGCGGGTGCTAAACGGGCACTTAAGCTGGCAGTGGGTGGTGCATTCCATTCTCCCCTTATGGAGCCGGCCCGGCAGGAGCTCGAAGCGGCCATCATGAGCACTCCGTTTAGCAAACCGATATGCCCTGTTTACCAAAATGTTACAGCAATGCCTACAACCAACCCTGATGAAATCAGGAAAAACCTGATTGCCCAGCTAACCTCCCCGGTAAGATGGACACAAACCGTCCAGAACATGATTGCCGATGGGGCTACATCATTCGTTGAGCTGGGACCAGGCAACGTGCTTCAGGGGTTGATCAAGAAAATTGACCGCAGCGTGGTGGCCGAAAGCAGGCAGTAATCCTTTGCTGTCCAAGGTTTATTTGAAAAATAATAACTAGGGGCTACCTAAAGGTGGCCCCTAAACTTGGCTTCTCGACCAGTAGTCTTTTACGATATCCTTTACCCTCCCGCAAGTCAAACCCTGGTGGCTTTTACCCTTTATGTTTAAAGCTCTTTAGTTTTCGGCGTAATGGAAACGAATGGTTTGCTTTAGATCGGGGTGCAGGCTTTGGGCAACCGGGCATTCCCTCGAAGCAGCCTCAATTATTCTTTTATGCTTGTCGGAATAATCACTTGGGAAGTAGAGGTCAATAATAACCTCGACAACCCTACGGGGATTGGTTCCCATGATCTTTTGCACTTCAAGCCGCGTCCCGTCAATGTTAAAGCCGTGGGTTTGTGCAGAAATCCCCATAATTGTAACCATGCAGGCGCCAAGCGACGTGGCCAGCAGGTCGGTTGGAGAGAAGAACTCCCCTTTCCCCTGGTTGTCAACCGGTGCATCGGTACTAATCTGTTCGCCTGAACGTGTATGTGTGGCAACGGTTCTTAGGTTGCCCTGGTAAATAATGGTTGAAGTTGTGCTCATATTATGTAAGATTGTGATTACCCTTTCGTAGCTATAAACGCATAAAAGGGCTCAAAGTTGAGCCCTTTTATAGTAAAATCATCCAAACAGGAAGCTGGTTTAAACCAAGCCCTGGTCGAGCATTGCATTGGCAACCTTGAGGAAACCTGCAATGTTGGCGCCTTTTACATAGTTAACATACCCATCCTTGCCTGTTCCGTTCTTTACACATGCGTTGTGGATATCCTTCATAATCTGGTGTAAACGGACATCAACCTCCTCCTTGGGCCAGTTAAGCTTCATGCTGTTCTGGGTCATTTCCAGGCCGGAGGTGGCAACACCGCCGGCATTAACAGCCTTACCGGGGGCAAAAAGAAACTTAGCCTTAGTGAAGGCTTCAACTGCCTCGGGTGTGCAACCCATGTTGGAAACCTCGGCAACGCAAATGGAGCCATTCTTGATTATTAAAGCTGCATCATCGCCATTCAGCTCATTCTGAGTAGCACAAGGAAGGGCAATGTCAACCTTTACCTCCCAGGGCTTCTTACCTGCCACGAACTTGGAGCCAGGGAACTTCTTGGCGTAGGGTGCAACAATATCCTGGTTAGAGTTGCGCAGCTCGAGCATGTAGTTAATCTTTTCACCGCTAACACCGGCCTCATCGTAGATATATCCATCGGGACCAGAAATGGTAACCACCTTAGCTCCCAACTCGGTTGCCTTTAGGGCAGCCCCCCAGGCTACGTTTCCAAAACCTGAAAGCGCAACAGTTTTACCATTTAACTTGATATTCCTGGTGGCAAGCATTTCCTGAACAAAGTAAATTGCACCAAACCCGGTAGCTTCGGGACGGATTAGCGAACCTCCCCAGTTTAGACCTTTACCAGTGAGCACACCAGTATTCTCATGGGCAAGTTTTTTATACATTCCGTAGAGGAATCCAATTTCGCGACCGCCAACACCTATGTCTCCGGCTGGAACATCGGTTTCGGGGCCTATGTACTTCCAGAGCTCAAGCATGAAAGACTGGCAAAAACGCATAATTTCGGCATCGCTTCGACCTTTAGGGTTGAAGTCGCTACCTCCCTTACCACCGCCCATTGGCAGCGTGGTGAGAGAATTTTTGAAAATCTGCTCGAATCCTAAAAACTTAAGAATTGAAAGGTTTACACTTGGATGAAAGCGCAATCCACCCTTATAGGGGCCAATGGCGTTGTTGAATTGAACCCTGTAACCGAGATTTACATGAATCTTCCCCTCGTCATCTGTCCAGGGAACCTTAAAGGTAAAAATACGATCGGGCTCTACCAAACGCTCGATAATTTTAGCGGACTCAAATTGGGGGTTCTGGTTGTAAACCTCCTCAATTGATTCCAGAACTTCACGAACTGCTTGCAAGTACTCCACCTCACCCGGGTGTTTCTTCTCAAGCTCTGCCATTAGTTTACTAACTTCCATTGCTTAATTTTTTTAAGGTACTACTCAAAACAATCTATGAAAGGGCATCATTTATATCCCCTTAAAAGTTTTTCAAAAATGATGTAAAAAAATAATATTTCAAAAGAAATAGGGGTTTAAAAATATGATATTAAGCAGATTTTTACCCAAATCGTTAACATTTAAAACTTACGAATTCCCATTTGATTTTAAGATGATACCCTTGTTGTTTTTTGCATCAACCTGTATGGTAAGGGGTTTAGAAAAATTCACCCACCGGCAGAAGGTAGTTTCAAGGAAGGCTGGCTGTGCGTTGAGAAACTCTATATCGTAAATACCATCATTGAGGAATGGGTTAATGGTGAGGTAGGCAACACCAAAAGAGGTAAGGTTCTGGAAGAAATGTGTTCCCTGGCTGGGATCAACCCTGAAGTTGTCGAGGCCGGATTCAACAATAACCCTGGCTTCCGATATTTGTGACCATTTTATTGGAATACCCAGCCAAGGGTCGCTGCTGCCCCACCTGCCCGGGCCCACCAGCACGTAGTTTCGTTGCAACTCGATGAATTTATTGTTGATTTCCTCCACCTCACGGGCAATCTCTATAGTTTTAGCCGGGTTAAACCGGTCGGGTTTTACGTAAACAAAATCCTGAATATTTTTCACCAACCCATGCCCAAGAGCGGAATTTGAGAAGATTATTGCCTTGGAAAAGTCAACCTCTTCCCAGTTGAATTTCTCCGATTGATCGGTATCCACGATGGGGCGAATTTGGAGGAAGTTGAACATTTTTGGAGTGCCTCCTCGGGGGCTCATGTTGAGGGCAAACTCTATTTCGATGTGGTTATTCATCTCCTTTTGCCCGATGCTGAGCAGGTCGGTAAGAATCTCGGCAAGGGGGAAAATTCCATGCTTCAGAATGGGGGCAAAGGTAACCAGCTTAAGGCCCTCGTCGTAGAACCCATCGCGTAACATGCCGCTCTGCATGTCGTAGGTTGAGACAGTGTGCCTGAGGTCGGGAATTGAGTAGGCGTCTTTAATTTCGAGTTTGAGGAGGTTCATTCCATCGTCCACCATGGGTTCGAAGGTATCCGGATCGGTGTTTAGGGCGTAAAAGTATTTTTGGGTTTGCCTAATAGCTGTTTCGGGGGAGGCAAGCTGAAGAATTTTTTTGGGGTATTTCGGTGAAAATCTTAGGGCAACTCCTCCGTCAACTATGAGCTTCCCTAGCCCAAAACCTATGCTTGCAATTCCATCGAACGGCTGCTCCGACCCAACCGGGTAGAAATTGATGCTGCGGGCTACTCCCGAAAGCGTTGGGAGATACCAGCTGCCGTATTCGTTGCCACAAATTTCCTGGATAACAATGCCCATCTTTTCCTCGTCAATTACGTTCTGCGTGGCGTTCATGTATGCCTTACTTGAGCGGTAAAATACCGAGGCATACACCGCTTTAATGGCCTGGCAAACCATGTAAAGCATTTTTTCGGAATCGGAGGATCGCGGCACCATATAGGTGGAGTAAATGCCTGCAAAGGGTTGGTAGTGGGAATCCTCGAGTTTGCTCGAAGATCTTACAGCCAATGGCCGTGTGAAAACCGATATAACCTTTCGGAGGTCAACCTTAAGCCGTTCGGGTAGCCGGGCGTTCAGAAAAGCTTTTAAAACGTTTTCGTCCGAGATATCCTGAAGAGCTGTATCGTAGAGATTGTTGGACTCCATGAACTCGTCGAAGATTTCGGTGCTAACCACCACTGTACGGGGAATGCTTATGATAATCCCTTCATACTTGTTAAAAAGCCTATGTTTGCGAATGACCTGGTTAATAAATGCAAGCCCGCGAGCCTTTCCGCCAATTGAACCCTCTCCAATTCGGGTAAAAAATTTGTACTCATCGAAGGTGTTCCTGTCGAAGTTGGCAATCAGGCTCCTTCCCTTGCTGAGTCGGTAGGCTGAAATGGCCTTGTAAAGAAAGCTGCGAACATCATCAATGGAGTTAAAGTCCTTGAGGGTCATCGGTTTAAATAACTCGGCAATGGTAAAAATGGCACGTGCGTAAAGCCACCGCGATATTTCGTTACGGCTGGTGTGGTAAACCAGCACCCTGTCGGGAACGGTTAAAATGAGCTGCTGGAGCTGACTTAGGTCGGAAGCCCGGGCCACCTCGGCTAGGGTGTCGGGGTCACGAAAAACAAAATCCCCAAAACCGAAGTTATTAATCATGTAGTTCCGCAGGTCTATGCTGAAGGTTTTCGAGTACTTATGCAGGAAACCAACTCCCATTTCATCGGCATAAACCTTATTGTTCCTGTCCGATGATTGCAGCAGGAAGGGAATGTTGGGATCGTTCTCACGAATAACCCTGCATAACCTTAATCCCGACTTGGCCAGGTGGTCACGCTTGTTGTCAACCTTGTAGCTAATGTCGGAAATGATACCCAGCACGTTGTTTCGGTACCGGTTGTAAAGTGCAATAGCATCGTTATAGTTGGTGGCCATCAGGATTTTAGGCCGACCACGCATTCGCAGCATTCGGTGGTGCTCATTTAACGCTTCCTTCATAAAGCTGCGCGACTGCCTGAACACAATTTTATAGATGTTTGGCAAAAATGAGGAGTAGTAGCGAATGGAATCCTCCACCAGAATTATTGCCTGAACGCCAATTTCGAGTATGTCGTGGTCGGCATTCATTTTGTCCTCTATAAGCTTAATTATGGCCAGCATAATATCGGCATTGCCCAGCCAGCAGAAAACGTAATCAATGGAGCTTAAATCCTCCTTCTGGATTTGAAGGGAAACCTCGCGCGAAAAGGGGGTAAGGAGAACAATGGGTACGTTCGGGTATTTCCCCTTAAGTATTTTGGCCAGCCTAAAGGGATCAATCTCCCCAACGTTGAGCATGGATATGATAAGGTCTATTTTCTCTTCCTGGAGTACCCGCAAGGCCTCCCTGGCCGTATTGGCCTGTATGAACACCGGCGGGTACCTAAGGTTAAGAGAAACGTACTCGTTAAAAATCTGCTCGTCTATTCGTCCATCCTCCTCCAGCATAAAGGCATCGTAGCTGCTGCAAATAATCAGCACCTTGTAAATTCGCTTTTGCATCAGCTTATCGAACGATGTGTCGTACACATCGAGCTGGTAGCTGTTCAGGTACGATTGCTCTGAATTTTCCTCCGACATGTGGTATTAGCTTTCGGTCCCGATGCGAATATAGCAACTTTAGGTGAGATTGTTACCCTACTCATTTATAGCCTTTTGCTATGCCTTAATGGCTGGAACTATAATGCATGAATAGTGCCGATGGAAGGGAGTCGAAGCTAAAACATGCTACTATAAGCTGGTAGGAAAAAGGGTGGGTAAATAACAAAAAAACCCGGACTTAGAGCCGGGTTTTTTTGTTGCCAACAGAGGTTACGAAATGGCTATCTGCTTGGTGGGTTTAACTTTTGCTTCATCTTTCTTAGGAACGCTTATGCTTAAAATTCCATCCTTGTATGAAGCTTTAATTTTTTCGGTATCAACCGTATCGGGCAAGGTGAAAGTCCTTTTGAACGAGGAGTACCTAAACTCCCGACGCATTACCTTTTCGTCCTTGTTTTCCTCTTTTACTTCCTTTTCGCTGGAAATTTCAAGAACGTTGTTGTTCAGGTCAATACGGAAATCCTTTTTGTCAAAGCCAGGAGCAGCAACCTCTATGGCGTACTCATCTTTACCTTCCTTAATATTTACGGAAGGCACGGTAACACTTTCGGTATCGTCAAAGAACCTGTTCCACAGGTCGTCGCCAAAAAACTCATCAACGATACTTGGCAGTGTGCTTCTACGTCTCATCATCGGCATCATAGCTTTACCCTCCATACTTTAAGTTAGACATTCAATTTTTAAACTCTGATACCTAACTATCAACTTGAATGCCAAGACGAAAAAGCGCCATTTTGACCGAATGGTGTCAACTTTGTCTGCCATGTTGACACCAAGGCGAGAAGGAGAAAGCGCACAGGTGAAAAATGTCAGCACCAGCATCCTCTATTCAACAAAATCATGTCCGGTTTTAAGCTATTGACACTTTGGTAATATGGCATTCTCTGCCAAGCGGCAGATTTTTGGGGAGCACTGTAAACAGGAGCTATTCTCTTTGGCCGGCTTTCATAAGCCGAGGGTAAAGCAACGATTTCCAAAGCAAGTAACCCTTTTCGTTAAGATGGAGCAAATCGGATCCAAAAAAATCCTCGTTGGGAGAGCCATCAGGGTTCAGCATGGGGGTGCAGGTATCTACAAAGTCAATGTATTCTGAAGAGTCGGCCATTTGTTTCATCAGCTCGTTAGCCTTAAGATACTTACTAAAATACTCCTTACGCGAGGGGCTTAGCTTAATAGATACCAGCAGTATTTGTGCCCGGGGAAAATGAATATTTACCAAGCGGGTTATTGTAGTAACATCATCTATAAATTCACCAACACTTTTTGAAGTTTCGGCCAAATCGTTGTCGCCTTCATAGATTACCACCTGCAAGGGATTGTAGGGTAAAACTATCTGGTCGAAATAGTAAATCAAATCGGTCAAAGTAGAGCCACCAAATGCCCGGTTAAGAATGTTCGATTCGGGAAAATCGGCTACAGCGGTTGTCCATCGGGTAAAAGTGGAGCTGCCCACAAATAGCACACAGTTGGCCTTACAACCATGGGTAGAATCTTCCCTGGCAAACCTCTCCATGTCGCTAGTCCACAATGAAGCACGGCTATACTGCGCCTTAACATCTACTACAGCTGTTGCAAGCAGCAAGGAAATGAATAGTAATCTTTTCATACCAATCAAATTCACCTAAAGGTTACACTACCAAGTATCAAAAAGTTGAATATTTATAGTTAAACTTTCACATTCGAAACATGTTGCAAACAGGGAGACAAATCATTTCGTTGAAAAAACGTATAATTCTGCAATAGGAATCCAATTTGATGATAAGAACGCGGGTTGAAATGTAACATTTCCACATTACAAATATACCTTTTTGGAATTTCAACATACGAACGCAGGAACAAGCTATTTTCCTAGTATATCAAAAAATTTCAGATCATGTAGGAATTGCTCTTTACTATTGGCAAACTTTTTAATACCTTTTGGCAATTTTTTAGTAACCACTAAATGGTTGAAAAAGCCTCAAAAACCAAAAGTATAGCTAGGGACTCCGCTCTCGGCGAGGAGCAAGGAGTGGTTGAATTCGACAAGCTGAAAAGCTTGGTTCTTCAGAACGAGAGCAGCATATACGTGGTTCAGAGCTTCCGTGTAGTCTTTTGTAATCAAAGTTTTTCCGACTTAACGGGCTACACCGAACAGGAGGTAAAGGAAATACTATTCCTGGACATTGTCCATCCCAAGGATAGAAAGCTAATCAAAATATTATTCCAGAACGATTTTCAGGAAATCAGGCAGCACAAGTCGAACAGCTTCACTCTTAGAATTCTCACCCGCGACAACGAGCTGAGGTGGATAAAGTCGCATATCTCGCTAATAGCGTGGGAAGGAAAATCGGCGCTGCTATGCACCAGCTACGACATCACCCAGCAAAAGGAGGCCGAGGAAAACCTTGCCGATCTGGAGCAGAATTTCGGCATACTTGCAAACACATTTGGCGATTTTATTTTTGTTCTCAACCACAACCACAACATCATTCAGGCAAATAGGGCGGTGATTGACAGGCTTGGATACCAGGAACATGAGCTCTTGCTCGAATCATTTGTAAACCTTCATGCTCCAAGCGATAGGTCAACTGTTAGGAGTTTACTTTTAGGAGTATTTGCTGGCACCCACTGCTCCTACTCATCCTTCCTGCTGGCTAAAAGCGGGTATAGAATTCCAGTTGAGGTTAGAATGGTTAAAGGAATGTGGAAAAGAAAGGCTTCCATATTTGCCATTGCCCAGGATATCACCCCCCGTATTGAGGCCGAACGCGAGGTGAAAGCATCGGAGGAAAAGTTCTCGAAAGCTTTCAACACCGGTGCCGTTATGATGGCTATATGCACCATGGATGGCGGAACATACCTGGATGTTAATGAAGCTTTCCTCCAAAAAACAGGACTTAAACGCGATGAGGTGATTGGCCAATCCCTACACGATCAAAAAATATACTCTGATGTAAATAGGCTTAACCAGCTCTTGGCACAGATCAGGGAAAAGGGTAAGGTAAACAATGTGGAAGTTGGCATTAGTAACCAAAGGGGCGAGGAGTTAACCCTGCTGCTTTCGGCCGAGGTTATCAGCATTCAGGAAAATGACTGCATCATGATTGCCATGAACGACATCACCGAGCGCAAGCGGATGGAGGAGGAAATAACCAACAGCAGGATACAGCTAAAGGGAATACTCGATAACCTGCCATTCATTGCCTGGCTCGCCGACAACAAAGGTCGCTACCTCCTGGTAAACAAATCTTTTACCAGTTTCTTTAACACCGACGAGGGTAGGGTTCTCGGGAAAAAACATGGCGATTTCTGGGCTAAAGCCCACTCAGCCAATCTCCGAAAGCATGAGGTGGAAGCAGCTAAAGCTAAAAAATCATTATCGTGGGAGGCTTTTGAAAAAAACGACCTGCAGGAAGAGTGGTGGGAGCACTTTGTTACCCCCGTTATTAACGCGGAGAATGAAGTGATTGCCACTACTGGCTTAGCCCGAATAATTACCGATCAAAAGCTGATTAGGCTGCAAATTGAGCAAAATCTGGAACGACAAAAATTCCTAACCGAAATTTCATACCTGTTCAACACCGGCGTAAAGTTCGAGACCAAATTAAACCAATCCCTGCAAAAGGTTTCCGGGTTGCTAAAACTCAAACGGGCTTTTATTGTTGAACGTATTCATTCAACCACGCCTTCCCCAAAGGTTTTCGAGTGGCACGACAGCACAGCCAACTTAGACCAGGATGCGCTGATTAGCTCACTTGATAAGTATTCTCCTGCAATTTTCGACCATTTAAACCAAACCAGCCAACTGGTAGCTGACATTTGCTCCACCGAAGAACCGTCGGTGAATTCGCTTAGCAAAGCCCTGTCTGCAAAAAATCTATTCATCTATCCGCTCATCAGCGAGGGTTGCTGTATAGGTTTTATAGGAGTTGAGTACTCCAGCTACAACCCTCAGACTACCGGCAACAACAGGGAGTTCATGCTTACGTTTTCATCAATACTAACCGCAGCACTTGAGGGGCAAAGCAAGGAGAGCAAGCTTCTGGAGAGCGAACAGCGTTTCCGGACATTCTCCGAGCTGCTGCCCGAAATGGTTTTCGAAGCTAACGACAGGCAGGTAATAGTTTTTACCAACAACAACCTTCTTGAAGCATTCGGATTCAGCAAGCGGAAACTGCCGGCTAGCCTCAAAATTCACGACCTATTTATGGCCTCCGAGCATGACAAGCTAACAAACCACCTGGCCAAATCGGCCCAAAATGGGCAGCAGCAGTCGGCCGAGCTGCTTGCTCAACGCCGTGATAAAACCACCTTCCCCACCCTAACCCATGTTCGACGAGTAAAGCTCAGCAAAAGCAAGTACAGGTATATTGGCGTGATGGTTGACATAACCATGCAAAAGCAACAGGAAGCCGAACTGCTTAAGGCTAAGGAGCAAGCTGAAGCGGCAGGCCGTGCCAAGGAGCGGTTTCTTTCGACCATGAGTCATGAGATACGAACACCCATGAACGCCATTATTGGGATGACCAACATCCTGCTGGAGGAAAATCCTGCAACCAGCCAGCTGGTAAACCTGAACGCCCTTAAATTTTCTGCCGAAAACCTCCTTACCCTTTTAAACGACATACTGGATTTCAGCAAGATAGAGGCAGAACGGGTAGATCTCCTTATAAATGAAACCGACATTCACTCGCTTCACGCCGGAATATTGAGCTCTTATGCGCAGCTGGCGGCTCAAAAGGGCATTAAGCTAACCGGTAGCATCAGCCCCTTAATACCGCATAAGCTTTTAGCCGATAGGGTACGCCTTAACCAAATACTCACCAACCTGGTTGGTAACGCCATTAAGTTCACCTCCAATGGAGGCGTTGACTTAAGTATTTCGCTTCAACGGCAGCTTAAAAAATCGGTTTGGGTTAAGTTTACAGTAACCGATACGGGCATTGGAATACCTAAGGATAAGCAGAAGAAAATTTTTACCGAGTTCACCCAGGTTCACGACCAGGGAGGCAAGTACGGTGGCACAGGGCTAGGCCTTGCCATATCAAACCGTTTGGTAAATCTTATGGGCGGGCAAATCAGGCTAAAAAGCGTATTCGGTAAGGGTTCTACTTTCTACTTCAGCATAAAACTTGATTTGGAACCCTACCATGAAACGCCAGAGCCCGCTGAAGCACCCGAAATCAAGCTTGACCCCACCAGAAGCTACCTGGTTCTTGTGGTGGAGGATAACGAGTTGAACACCCTTATTGTTCAGCGATTTCTTACCGGATGGGGAATTAACAACCACCACGCTGCGAATGGAGTGGTTGCGCTCGAAATGGCTAAAAATAACCGCTACGACCTGGTGCTTATGGACCTGGAAATGCCCGAAATGAACGGCTATGAGGCTACAAAAGCCTTGCGAAGGTTAAAAGGAAAAACCAACAATTCGGTTCCCATAATCGCCCTGAGCGCATCGGCAATGCTCGATGTGAAACGAAAAATTTTCAGCATCGGCATGAACGATTTTATTCTAAAACCCTTCAAACCCGCCGATTTGAAAAAAAAGGTTCTATTTTATCTTTCTAAAGTGTAGGATTTGTATGCGAAGGTTTATTGTTTTCTTTGCAGCTGTTTCTAGCCTATCATTTTTTTCCCTCGAAAAAAATGCGGCACAGGTTACCATAGAGCTTAGGGTAAAAGAATCAATAGGCTCTACTTCCAAACTGTCGGTTTATACTGGTAAAGAATATGTTACCGTTGATTCATGCCGCCCCACCATTGAGGGGATTTACCGTTTCAACCTGCCAGAAACGGCTCCTCTTGGGCTCTACAAACTAACCGTAGGCAAATCGGGGTCATTTGACCTAATCGTTTCGGGCGAAAAGCATGTAGCGCTCCAAACGGTTGCCTTTGCCGTTGAGGATAGCCTAAGGGTTATTGACTCGGATGAAAACAAAGTTTTTTTTGATTACATCAAACTCAAGAAAACATCCGAACAACAGCATTGGCTTATTAAATCGCTGCTACAATACCACACTTCCGGTGATGATGTTTATGAAAAGTTGGTTGACGAACAGCGTCGCCTAACGGATTCTTTTGATAGCAGGGCGTCGGAGCTGGCGCAAGCGTACCCATCTCTATTCGTTTCAAGCTACATCAACCTGGATACTAAGCTGCAAGCTACAGGAACAAAAAGTGATTGCAACAGCAGAAGGATGAAAGCCGATATATGGTGGAATGGGGTTAACCTGCTGGATAACAGGCTGCTGAACACACCTATACTTATTCCCCGGCTCTGGAGCTACATTGAAAGCCTGCTTTGCGAGGATGAACTCGGTATGGAGGAGCAGGATTCCATTTTTGTGCACTACATCCAAAAGTTATTCGCCCTTCCCCTTTCGGAGGAAATCCGTAACAAGTTTGCCGAAACACTAGCCGACGGATTTGCCGAAACCGACTACTTCGAAGTAATAGACTACCTAGCGCACGCTGGCGGTAAAGCAGCCGCAACGGTTTTTGATAATCCCGATTTTAAAACAAGGCTGGAACTTGAGCGTCCCCTGATGGTAGGGAGTAAAGCTCACGATTTTACAGCTAAGCTCATGGAAGGTGAAAAATTTAAGCTGTCTAGGAGTGTATCCCGGTATGAACTTATTGTTTTCTGGTCGGTTTGGTGTCCCCACTGCGTTGAAACCCTGCCCAAAATCAGAAGTATCTATGAAGAGTTCAGGCATAAAGGATTTGACGTGGTGGCTGTTAACATTGATGAGGAACAGGAGCCATGGAAGGAGTTTACAAGCAACAACAGTTTGCAATGGCACAACACCCAGGTGCCTTTTAGCTCCAACAGCCCCATACCGGAGTACTACAACGTTGACGGAACGCCAAAAATGTTTCTGGTTGACAACTCGCTCCGCATACTGTCGCGACCCACGTCGGCTGCCCAGCTACATGCCACGTTACGAAAACTTTACGGTGAATAACAATAGCAGGCAATATCCTGTAAACAGCAGTAGCAACCCTGCTATCTGTTTATAAAACCAATATATTTGGCTAAATCTCCCCGAAGTGCGTCAACCCGAACCGGCTACTCCAGGTAGGTGTAACCATAAAGGCCTGAGCGGTAGTTCGATAGAAACTCCTTACCCTCCTTGGCAGAAATGATACCGGCTTTCACCGACGTAGTAACCCAGGTTTCGAGCGTTCGCACCATTTTCTTGGGGTTATATTGAACGTACTCCAGCACCTCGGCCACCGTCTCGCCATCAATAATTTGATCAATCTCGTAGCCCTTATCGTTAACCGATACGTGGACAGCATTGGTATCGCCAAAAAGGTTGTGCAGATCACCCAGAATTTCCTGGTATGCGCCAACCAAAAATGCACCTATATAGTATGACTCATTAGGTTTTACGGTATGAACCGGCAGGTAGTAGGAAATATTACGGGTAGAAATAAAGTTGTCAATCTTACCGTCGGAATCGCATGTAACATCCTGAAGGGTAGCAGCCCGATCGGGCTTTTCGTTAAGTCGCTGAATGGGCATAATCGGGAATATTTGGTCAATAGCCCAGGTGTCGGGAAGGGACTGGAAAAGGGAAAAGTTGCAAAAGTATTTATCGGCCAACAACTTGGGAAGCGACCGGAACTCGTCGGGAACGTGCTTAATGTCGGCAGTCATCTGGTTGATATCCCGGGCAATAGACCAGAATAGCCTCTCCACCTGTGCCCGGGTTTTTAGGTCGAGCAGCCCCAGGCTAAAAAGGTCGAGGGCCTCTTCCCTTATTTGCTGGGCATCGTGCCAGCTCTCCAGCATTTTAGACTGGTTTAGCTTGTCCCAGATTTCGTATAGCTCGCTAACCAGCTCGTGCGGGTTTTCGCCAATATCCTCGTTCTCCTCCCAGCTTGGTAGCGAGGCGGTTTCAAGAACATCGAAGATGAGAACCGAGTGATGGGCGGTTAGCGACCGTCCCGATTCGGTTATAATGTTGGGATGGGGAATGTTATTCTTATCGCTGACATCAACTATGGTGGATACGGAATCGTTCACGTACTCCTGAAGGCTGTAGTTTATGCTGCTTTCGCTGTTCGATGAGCGGGTTCCATCGTAGTCAACCCCAAGGCCCCCACCAATATCCACAAATTCGATGTTGAAACCCTGAAGATACAGCTGCACATAAAACTGGGAGGCTTCCCGAAGGGCAAGTTTAATGCGACGAATCTTGGTAACCTGGCTACCAATGTGGAAATGAACTAGCTTGAGGGAATCTTTCATACCGTTACCTTCCAGAAACTCCAACGCCTGAATCAGCTCACTGGAGGTAAGCCCAAACTTGCTCACATCGCCGCCGGAGTCCTCCCATTTACCGCTCCCTACGCTTGCCAGCTTAATCCGAATTCCCAGGTTGGGCTTAATCTTTAAACGTTGCGAAACCCTAGCCACCAGCTTAAGCTCGTTTTGCTTTTCAATCACGATGAAGATCTTTTTCCCCATCTTCTGGGCCAGCAGGGCCAGCTCAATGTAGTCCTCGTCCTTATAGCCGTTGCAAATTATAAGCGACTCATTGTCGGGATTGCTGGCAATAACGGCATGAAGCTCGGGTTTTGAACCAGCCTCGAGCCCAATGTTAAACTTCTTGCCATGGTTGATTATCTCCTCAACCACCGGCCGCATCTGGTTCACCTTTATGGGGTAGATGATGAAGTTTTGCCCTTTGTAACCATATTCCTGGGCAGCCACCTCAAACGAGCGGGACATATCCTCAATTCGGTTGTCCAGAATATCGGTGAACCGGATGAGCATTGGCGCAGAAACATCCCGAACCTGCAGCTCATCAACCAACTCGCGCAGATCAATCTCTACCCCATTATTCTTAGGTGTTACCACTACATTGCCGTTACTGTTGATTGAAAAGTAATTCACCCCCCAGCCGTTTATGTTGTAAAGCTCGGCTGAATCCTCAATGCGCCATTTTCTCATTCCGGGTTATAATGTTATGTGGTTATGAATCAACGGATTAATAAATGATTTTATGGGGCTAAATTAGCCTTAAAATCTTACTATACAAAGGGAAAGCTGAAATTTATTTAGTGCAACACAAGCATATTACCCCTACCAACATGAATTGCGGGGTGAAAAATGAATAACCACTAGTAGCACAAAACGGCTACTAGCAAAAAATGAACGGGATGTACAAGTGCATTGGCCAGCTTGTGGTTGTTCAATGAAATAAGGAAAGCACAGAGGGATCCATTTAGGCCATAGCTATACGCCTGTGTATGCCCTGGCTTGTGGAAAGTAGTATAGTCAAAATGTAACCCGGCACGAAAGTCCAAGTGCTGAATGGGTATCAGCGGTTGCGGTAAGGGCAGGGTTAACAATTGCAGGCTCAACCCTAAAGCTCAGGTTGTCGTCAACATTCCAATCGTGAAGGAATCCATCCACGTTGGCGTCCAGAATGTTGATGATGTAGATGGCGGTAAGGCCAAGAATGCTGAGATCCCTATTCCGGCGGTAGCTATCCATATAGTATCGCAGCTCATCAGCAGTTCTAGCACCACCAAATTCATCCACCGTGGTGTCATCACCATCAATATTCAGCTTTAAAGCGGTTTTAAAGCGGCTGTAGTACCTGTCATTCCAGCTGACGAGGTAGTAAAGTGTCGCCAAGCCGCCGTAAACTACAGGAATTTTCCAGTACTTTTGGTTGTAGGCTTGCCCCATTCCCGGTACCAGAGTGGAAAGAATGGTAGCAGCTGCAGGTGAGTGCTTGCTATTGTTGTAAACCAGCACGGCATCCATGGCTCCTGCCACATAGAATGCCCCGGCAGCGGCAATATAGAGGTTGCGGGTTTGCCTTTGCTTCACCATTCGCTCTTTATATAATTCACGGTTGGGGTCTGTGGAGGTCAAACTATTATAGGCCGAAAGCCTGCTTAGGTAGGTTTGGTTGGCCTTTACCCCAAGGTAAATCATGCTGCCCATGCCTCCATATAGAACCGGTAGCTTCCAGTACTGGCGGTTAGCAATTTGCCCGTAACCGGGCAGCAGCTGTGAGCCAAGCCAGATGCGGGTGGTAAAATCTTTAGCAGGGATCGCCGGCTTAATATTTTCCTGAGCCCCTGCTACTTTGCCAATACATGTAAGGGCTAAAAACAGAATAGCCGACCTAGTCAAGCGAGCATGTCGGCCATAAATCATGGAAATAGCCTTTGTTCTCAACGTTGCAATATTATTTCCGTCTTGCTGCTTTCTGCCTTTACTCTTCAATTTTGGTAAACTTATCAATAATAACGCTAAGCTCATCAGGGTTGTTGTAGGAAATGACAATTTTGCCATCGCCCTTTCCGCCTGGCTTTACATCTGCACGTAGTCCGAGCCTGTTGGTGAGGTGTTCCCTCAAAGCCAGCTCAGGCCCGGCAAGGTCGGGCATGACTTTAGACCTGGACTGCTTGATTTGGGGTTCAGAAACGGTATTTCTAACCAGCTCCTCGGTTTGACGAACCGACAGATCGTCAGAAATAACCTTCTTGTAAAGCTTGAGCTGAAGCGAGGCATCGTCAATGCTTATGAGAGCACGGGCATGGCCCATGCTGATTATTGAGTTGATGATACCCAGCTGGATTTCGGCAGGAAGCTTGAGCAGCCTGAGGTAGTTGGATATGGTTGCACGTTTTTTACCAACCCTTTCCGAAAGGGCATCCTGGGTTAGACTGCATTCATCAATGAGGCGCTGGTAGCTAATGGCCACCTCAATGGCGTTGAGGTCTTCGCGTTGAATGTTCTCAACGAGCGACATTTCGAGCATTCCCTGATCATCAGCAGTTCTGATAAAGGCAGGAAGGGTTTTCAAACCGGCAAGTTTGGCAGCTCTAAAGCGTCGTTCTCCCGAAATAAGCTGGTACCGTCCATCCAACAAGCGAACTGTAATAGGTTGGATTATTCCGAGTTTGGAAATGGACTCGGCCAGCTCGCTCAGGGATTCATCATCAAAATTGGTTCTCGGTTGAAAAGGGTTTGGGTCAATCAGCTCAATGTCAACCTCCTGGACGAGTTCGGAGATAGCATGCCTTGGTGTCTGTACATCGCTGTTTCGGGTCGATTCGAAAGTTGAATCCTCAATAAGCGCTCCCAATCCCCTTCCCAATGCCATTTTTTTAGTCATAGTTTTATCTCCCAGCCTATGCGGTAACGGTTAATCCTGGGCAATCTTTTGCTCATTCTCAATCTGAGTCTGGTTGTTTTTCTGAAGCAGCTCCCTGGCCAGGTTGATGTAGTTTGCCGAGCCTGTAGAGGCCGCATCGTAGAGTATTACAGGTTTACCATAACTGGGGGCTTCGCTAAGCTTGATGTTCCGCTGGATAATGGTATCAAAAACCATTTGCTGGAAGTGCTTGCGAACCTCCTCAACTACCTGATTCGATAATCTTAACCTCGGGTCGTACATGGTAAGCAGGAATCCCTCGATTTGTAGCTCAGGGTTCAGGCGGGATTGAATGATCTTAATGGTGTTCAGCAGTTTGCCTAGACCCTCAAGGGCAAAATACTCGCACTGCACAGGAATCATCACCGAATCAGCGGCAGTAAGGGCATTAACGGTGATTAGACCTAGTGATGGTGAACAATCTATAAATATAAAATCATAGCTATCCTTTACCTTGGCAACCACCTCTTTTAATATTTTTTCACGGTTCGGTAGGTTAAGCATCTCAATTTCAGCCCCTACCAGGTCAATATGAGATGGTATCAGGTCCAAACCCTTGATTTCGCTGTTCAAGATGATATCGTTGGGGTTTACCTCATCAATCAGGCATTCGTAAATGCTGGTTTTGATGTTTCTAATATCAAACCCGGTTCCTGAAGTGGCATTGGCCTGTGGGTCGGCGTCGATAAGCAGAACCTTTTTTTCGAGCACTGCCAGACTTGCCGACAAATTGATAGCGCTGGTGGTTTTACCCACCCCACCCTTCTGGTTGGCTATTGCAATAACTTTTCCCATTACCTAATCTTTAACATTAAAACAAGCGTCAAAAATACAAAACCTCCCGCAACCATCCTGCCCCCACCGCTGGGGAATATGAATAGTATTCAACAGGATATAAACATGTTTTCAACAACCGATTTAATCATACTTACCGGCAAAGATAGAAATTTTTCAAAAAAAAGGTTGACCCTGCCTTAAGCCATACAATTAAACTTCTATGTGCTATCTTTGCAGCTGGAATTCGATGCTAAAATCTATCTGATTGGTAAACAGCTGGTTTGTTATTGTAAACCCCCGGGCAGGTGGGGGTAAGGGTGAGGTTGACTGGCCGCTCATCAAGGGTTTGTTGACTAAGGAGGGGATAGCTTTTGGATTTGCTCTTACCGAACATAAGCACCATGCTGTGGAGCTTACGGTGAAAGCCATCAATAGCGGCTACAGGCAGCTGATTGCCGTTGGGGGTGATGGAACGCTCAACGAGGTGGTAAACGGCATTTTCATCCAGCAGTCGGTTCCACCTGCCGAGATTCTGGTTGGAGTAATTGGCGTAGGAACCGGCAATGACTGGTTTCGAATGTACGAAATTCCATACAGGTACGCCGATAGCGTAAGAGCAATAAAAAATCGTAAGGTTTTCTACCAGGACGTAGGTGTGGTGGAGTACTATGAGTCTAGCGTAAAGCATAAGCGATACTTTGTTAACACCGCCGGAATAGGCTTTGATGCTGAAGTGGCGCTCCGAACCAACAGGTTAAAGGATTTGGGAAGACATGGTTTTTTGCTCTACCTCATCAGCATCCTTCGAGCTCTTTTTAGCTACAAAACAACCCGGATAAACGTAAATGTGGATGGCCGCCATTTACAGGATAAAATTTTCAGCATTACCCTGGGGATTTGCCGTTACAACGGCGCCGGTATGCTACAGGTTCCCTTTGCCATCTCCGATGATGGAATGCTTGACGTTACCGTTATCCGCAGAATCAGCAAGCTGGATGCTCTAACCAGCATTCCCCGGCTCTACAACGGGAAAATCTTAAAACACTCCAGGGTAACCGGACTGCGTGGCCAAATAGTTGAAATTATGAGCATTCCCTCAACTAATCTTGAGGCAGATGGCGAATCGCTAGGCGAAACCCCTCTGCGCTTCACCGTCCTAACCCGTGCAATAGGCGTGGTGGTTGACGAAAACTTTGATGCTAAGGATAACCGCCCTGCTGTTATTCAGGAGAAACAAACCCTCTCGGCAGTCTAATCATCCTGCTTCCCGCTTATTAGAGTTTCCATTCACCCGCACATCTACCCTGGGCATTACTTTTTCAACATTTATATAGCAGCCAATACTAGACAACCCCCTAGATTCGTTTCTTACCAGCAGGCATCATACCGAAAAAACATGCCGGGGTAACCATTAAGATCAAAGCTCAAAAAAATCATCATTAACATCTAAATGAACGGTATGTTGGAACCTCCTCGTAACAGGTTTTACTTTGGTTACGTCTGTGCTTTTGAAGCATGGAGGTTTCATATTAATTTGATTTGTTTACTTTTACGAGGAAAAATCATAATCCATGTTCCAGAAGTGTTTCATAACAGTATTGGTTTTGCTCAGCAGTCTTTGTGGGTTTAGCCAGGTTGGAGGATTTGGAGCCTACCAGTTCTTGAACCTTCCATTCTCGGTTCGTTCTGCTGCACTGGGAGGCAAGGTGGCAACTATTGACGAACCGGACATGGCCATGGTGATGCTTAACCCTGCCCTGCTGGATTCAACGCTTCACAATAACCTTTACCTTTCCTACTCACGCTACGTTGACGATATAAGCTATGGTGCATTTGCCTATGGCAGGAGCAGCAGATGGGGGACATTTGGGGTTAACATCCAGCAGGTTAGCTATGGATCATTCATAGAGGCCGATGAAACCGGATTGGTTCAGGGAACATTTAAGGCCAACGAGTTAGCCGTGTCGCTAATGTATGCTAGGACACTCGATAGCCTTTTCAGTGTTGGCATCAGCGTAAAACCGGTATATTCGCATCTGGAGCGTTACACCTCATTTGGGCTTGCAGTGGATATTGGTGGCAACTACCACTCGCGTAACGGGCTGTTTTCGTCGGGAGTAGTGTTGAAAAATATTGGGCTAATGCTTAAGGGTTATACCCGGGGTAACCCGGAAACCTTGCCTTTTGAAATTGTAGCCGGAGTAAGCCAAAAGCTGGAGCATGCCCCCTTCCGTTTTCTGGTTACATTCCATCAGCTGCAAAACATGAACATCTACTACGAATCAAAGCTGCAGGATAGTGAAACAAGCCTGGGCGAAAATAGCTCACAACCAGGATTTGCCGAAAGGGCAGGAAGGGAATTTCTTAGCCATTTGATAATCGGAATGGAGTTTGTTCCGGTTAAAAGCTTTTACCTAAGGGCGGGATACAACTACCAGCGCCGAAATGAGCTGAAGGTGCCCGAGAAAGTATCCATGGTTGGCTTCAGCTGGGGATTTGGTGTAAAAGTTGCAAAACTTCATATCAGCTACAGCCGTGCCACCTACCATTTGGCAGGATCAACCAACCAGTTCTCAATATGCACCAACCTCAACAATTTTGTTAGCACAAAGCCAATTTAGCCGAATAGACTTAACTCTTTTTTTATAATAACTTTGCTCCGGATTTTCTAGCAGTCCTAGGCTGCTTCCGCAACACATCTATACTAACGCGATAATCTGGATGGGTAAAAAAATAACAATTGCCATTGATGGCTTCTCGTCGTGCGGGAAAAGCACCTTTGCAAAAAAAATTGCCGAGCGTTTGGGATACCTCTACATTGACAGCGGAGCAATGTACCGGGCAGTAACCCTAGAATTTCTTAATTGGGAAGCATTCCGCAACAACACACCCGACACCAGCATGACCCAACAAATCCTGTCGGGATTACAGGTGGGATTTAGCTTCAACGAGCAGAAAAAAACCTACGAAACCACCCTAAACGGAAAGGTGGTGGAGGATGCCATTCGCAGCCCACGCATTTCGGAGTTGGTTAGCGCCGTATCGGCCATTCCCGAGGTAAGGGAAAAGATGGTTGAGCTGCAACGCCTTATGGGCAAGGATAAAGGCGTTGTAATGGATGGTCGTGATATCGGAACCGTGGTGTTTCCCGATGCCGAGTTGAAGATTTTTATGACCGCCGATCCTGCAATCAGGGCAGAACGTCGGTATAAAGAGCTGCAATCAAAGGGAGTACAGGCCAGCTTGGAGGAGGTGCTTAATAACATATTGGAAAGAGACAAGCTTGACCAAACCCGCGCCATTTCTCCACTCCGGAAGGCTGAAGACGCCATAGAACTTGACAATAGCTACATGACCATAGACGAGCAGATGGAGTGGGCCGAAAAGTTGATTGCCGCAAGAATCTGCTGAACCAAACTCCCGAAAGGTTGTTACATATTTGGTATGAGGTTGACGGTTGCCGGCAAGCAAAAAGAATGTTCACTATGCGCAAACCGGATTTAAATCCATAAGCGCTACTTTAAAATCAGCATTGAATTGGTACCTCCATGCAAGTTGATATAGATCAGAAATCGGGATTTTGCTTTGGCGTTGTAAACGCCATAAACCAAGCTGAAGTCGGGCTTAAGCAGAATGAGGAGTTTTACTGCCTGGGCAGCATCGTTCACAACGAGCAGGAAATTTCACGGCTCGAAAAAAAAGGGCTAAGGGTTGTATCCCGAGACGAGTTCTCCGGCCTTTCGGGTAAAAAGGTGCTGGTGCGTGCCCACGGCGAACCACCGTCAACCTACGAGCTGGCAAAAGAAAACGACGTTGAGCTCATTGATGCTACCTGTCCGGTTGTTCTCAAGCTGCAGGAACGTGTAAGGAAAGCGTGGGAGCAAATGAAAATAGCCGGCGGTACGGTAATTATCTATGGGAAAAAAGGCCATGCCGAGGTTATCGGGCTAGTGGGCCAAACCGATGGGAATGCCGTAGTGGTGGAATCGCCAAACGATTTAACCGGAATTGATTTCTCCAAACCGGTAGAGATATTCTCGCAGACCACTAAGGATGCGGAAATGTTTAAGCAGATAGTGGACGTAATTAAGGAAAAAATGCAATCCTGCTTTCTGTCCTCAAACATACCCATAAAGGTTAACCATACGTTTTGCGGACAGGTAGCCAACCGAAAAAAGGAGCTAATCGGATTTGCCGCAACTCACGATGTTATCATCTTTGTTGGAGGTCAAACGAGCTCCAATGGTAAAATGCTTTTTCAAACCTGTAGGTCAAGCAATCCAAAATCATACTATGTTTCCTCCGCCAACGAGCTTCGGCCCGAATGGTTTGCTGGAGCAAACAGCGTGGGCGTTAGCGGTGCAACATCTACTCCCTTATGGCTGATGGAGCAGGTGGCACAGGAAATTGAACGCATCACCATGCCCTAAATTCCTCATATTCTGCCTACCATTCCTTCAAGTAAATCATATGGCAGATAATTTTCCGCTCAATAACCTACAAAAGAGCTTATTATGATGCTCTGGCAATAATTTTTTTGCTTACGTTTGCAACATGAAAAGGGAAGTTCGCATAGTCGGCACCATTTTTCTTGTTGCTCTTTACTGCTTTGCAGCAAGTGTGGTTTGCATCCCTAAACTTGTTCCCCTTGAAGAGCCACATAATGGGCCAGGCTACTTTTTTAACGCCTCATCAAATCTGCTTTCCCTAACTCTACCTTCAAAAAATCCGGCAGGCAGCATTGGCCTTAGCCCCATCTGGGTTTTAAAAAATCAGCTAAAAGACTTTTCCTATACTATAAAATCCGTTGAGCTGTTCCTGTCCACCATATTTACACAGTACCGAAATGTTTCCATTAGCTACCCAATAAGGCTCCGAAAAACCGATCTGCTTTACCCATTTCAATACTTCTGGTAAGCGCATTCCAACTTAACCACATTGCCGCTTTCGGCAACTCCTAAAGGTTTTTTGCAGGTATTGTGCCTCAACAAAACCTGAATAACTATTTTTCAACTTATCTAAATCTACAAAAATGAATACAGGAATAGCTATTATAGGTGTTTTAATAGTGGTTATCAGCATCATACCATTTATTCTCGTAAGCAGGGCGAAAAGGAAAAAGGAAAAAAGGCTGCGCAGTGAGATTGCCGGGATGGCCAAAAGCCATGGCTGCAGCATTTCCATGCTAGATGTTCTGAAAGACTATGCTGTTGGAGCTGACGAAAACAAGCATTTCATATTCTTCTACAAGCACCAGAATGGAAATGAAACCAAGCTGGCTATTAACCTGGCCGACATTCAGAGCTGCCGGGTAATAAATTCAACGCGCACAATTGGTGGAAGGGACAGCCAGTACGTCATTACCGACAAGGTGGCTTTATGTCTTACGCCGGTGGAGAAATCCAACCCCGAGATTCATCTTGAACTCTATAGTGCCGACGACGGCACCCAGCTGGTAGGAGAGCTGGAGCTGGTTGAAAAATGGTCGAAAGCTATCAACAACCAGCTTAAAAGCATGAAACCCATCAAGTAAACCAATAACTTCTTTACACCTTACCATTGAAAAGCCCTTCATGCACGATTGAAGGGCTTTTTTCGACCTACCTCAACCACTTTTTAAATTGACCTTGAAATGAGCTTATCTAATGTTTACTGAATCAGCGTTAGGGTTATTTTCTCAAAACTCATCAATCTACTTGTAATTATCCGTTGAAAATCATGCAATTAGGATGGACATTTTTCTATGGCACCACTAGACTTGCGATATTTAGCCCATTGTGGGTATTGGTTTCTTTACCTAACCATTTTCAATAGAATCTTAAATCAGCATGCACCTTGGCTGGTTACGTGCCGATTATACGAACTACGGAATTATGCAAATATGAAACTGGAATAAATTTTCACAGTAAAAAAATATTCGGATTTTACTTACTTGCATAAGCCATTTGTTACCGAAGTTTGTTAATTTGTAAACGAAAAACAACAGCCAGATAGAAGCAAATGAACTACTGTAAAAATCTCTATAGCTACTCCAGGCGTGAAACTCAGGAAGTTAATATTGGCGGGGTGCCAATAGGTGGTTCGAATCCCATTCGTATTCAAACCATGACCACCACCAACACCAACGACATCTTGGCAACCGTTGAGCAGTGCATTAAAGCCGCCAAGGCAGGCGCTGATTATGTCAGGATTACAACTCAGGGGGTTAAGGAAGCCACCAGCCTTAGCAGCATAAAGCAGGAACTGCTAAACCGTGGTTTCACAACCCCTATAATTGCCGATATACACTTCAACCCAAATGCGGCAATGGAGGCGGCCAAGTATGCCGACAAGGTTAGGATAAACCCGGGTAACTTTGTTACTTCCCATGCAAAGCCAACTGGAGGGAGTGGTAAACAGCAAGAAGAAGCAGACAATACTGCCTTGATAGAAGCTAAGCTGGTCCCGTTGTTGGAGCTTTGCCGAGAACGAGGTGTTGCACTAAGAATAGGGGTCAACCATGGTTCTCTATCCGAAAGAATTATGGCCAAGTACGGTGATACCCCTGAAGGAATGGTGGAATCAGCCTTGGAGTTCATCAAAATATGCGCCAGACACAATTTTCGAGACATAGTGGTTTCCATGAAGGCAAGCAACGTGAGGGTCATGGTTCAGGCCGTAAGGTTACTGGCAGCCAGGATGCTCAACGAGGGGATGGAGTACCCCATTCACCTTGGCGTAACCGAGGCCGGTAATGGTGAAGATGGCCGTATTAAATCGGCTGTTGGCATTGGGACCCTTCTTGCCGATGGAATTGGCGACACCGTTAGAGTATCGCTTACCGAGGATCCTGAAAACGAGATTCCCGTGGCTAAAAAGCTTGTTTCCTACTTCGAAAATCGATCCTCCTTTGGCAGAATTCCCAGCATGGACCCCCTCCCCTACAACCCATTCAGCTACACCCGAAGGAAAACCATAGCTGTTGGTAGCATCGGGGCCGATAATCCTCCCGTTGTAGTGGCCAACCTCTCGTTAGCCACAAAAATAACCGGTAAACTTTTATCGGCATGGGGATGGACATACAACCATGCAGCAAACCAATGGGAACATTCAGAACTTGCTGCCGACTACTTCTACATTGGCTCAACAACCATTGACGAAGAAGTCATTACTGATGGCTTACCGTTACTTTCCACTGCCAACTCTAGTAGCCAAATACTTCGTCAGGGAAACAAACCCGCCTCCTTTAACATTTCGGCGCAACCCATATGCCAAATGGTTACCGATGCCGATGTGCTTTCAGGCCACCTATTCTCCACTGTTATGGTTAGTCCCAATACTGTATTAATTCTGAGAACTGGCTACTCCAATGGTTTTGCAGGACAAAGGGCAGCTTTCATAAGGTTAATGAACAACCATGAGAACATTCCGGTGATAATTAGTCGGGAGTACGATGATGACGATAGGGAATCCTTTCAACTTAAAGCCTCAGCAGATATCGGCGGACTGCTGGTTGATGGGTTGGGCGATGGGGTTATGGTTACCGCACCGGCAATTGCCGATGAGGATATTTGCTCAACCGTTTTTTCCGTGCTTCAAGCTGCCCGTACACGAATAACCAAAACCGATTATATAGCCTGCCCTGGTTGTGGACGAACTCTCTTCAACCTGCAGCAAACGCTCGAAAAAGTAAAGGCTCACACCGGCCACCTTAGGGGACTTAAAATTGCAGTAATGGGCTGCATAGTGAATGGACCGGGCGAAATGGCCGATGCCGACTATGGATATGTTGGAGCTGGTCCCGGTAGAGTTACACTCTACAAGGGTAAACAGGTTATGAAGAAAAATATACCCGAGGAGGATGCCCTTGATGAGCTAATCGGCCTGATTAATGCCGACAGGGGTTTGTAACTTTTTTCGGCTTTACTCAACCCCAGGGCAACTCACAAATGGCCAGATTTTCTTGTTTAAGCCCATTCGGGTTTTGTACGGCTTTGTACGAGAAGCTATAAGCCTAAGTAAGCTGTTGAAATTGCCAAATATCATGGGAAAAGCAACCGTGAATGGGGTATCGAAAACACCCAATCATCCGGGTAAAACTCAAACCATTCCTAGGCTATTCTTTCCATCTCGTTTTCGGGATTTAACTCCCGCATGGAGTTGCCGTTGTTTTTCCCCCTGGCAAGCGATGCCCACACCCCAACAATGCATAGCAAAACAAAAACTGTAAAGGTTGTCCCCACCGACCAGCCAAACTGCCTGTAGTTTCCTGGGTTGATGTCCGACTTGCCAATGTAAAGTTGAAGTATAAGGGTGGCAATGCCCATGCTTGCCATCTGGCCGGTTAACCTCATGGTGGCAACTGTCCCCGAAGCAATTCCCAGAAACTTCTTTTCTACAGAACCCATAACAGAGTTGGTGTTGGGTGATGAAAAAAGACCAAAGCCGAATCCCAGTATGGCTTGTGCAACAATTAGGTAGGTAATGCTGGTATTCTTACCAATTGGAATTAGCAAGGCCAGCCCTACGGCTATTATGCCCATTCCTAATGATGCCAGAATTCGCGGATCGTGCTTATCGGACATTTTTCCAGACCACGACGATACAAATGCCATTAGTAGCGGCTGAACAATTAGCAGCAATCCCGCCTCGCGAGGAGATAGACCCTTAATATACTGAAGGTAAAGGCTGAGCACAAATGTAATGGCAAATGTGGTTGCATAGTTGATTAGTGCGGCTACATTTGACATGGCAAACAAGCGGTTGTTCCGAAAAAGTCTGACGTTGAATACAGGGTAGCTAGCCCGAAGCTCAACTCTAACAAAGAAAATAAGCCCGATAAAGCCTAGAATGGTCAGGCAAACTGCAACAGGGTCCGGAAGTTGTGAAAAGCCATACATGAAAAGGGTCATGGAGGGAACGTAGATTGCAGCCCCCGCAAAGTCGAAATTCTCACCCCTGGCATCAGCCCACTCCGATCGAACTGCCATCCTTATGGAAAGCGCTGAAAAAATTCCCAGAAAAGCCGGTACATAAAATAAACTTTCCCATCCAAACCAGGAAATTAGTAAGCCACCAATTAGGGGTGCCGCCGATAGCCCAATATACACCGAGGTAACATTCAACCCAATAGCCTTTCCACGGTCCGATGGGGGAAAAACCGAGGTAATTAATGCCACCCCTGTAGCAAAAACCATGGCGCTTCCTAACCCCTGAACAGCCCTAAAAGTTATGAGCACGGCACCTGATGGGGAGATAGCGCACAGCACCGAACTAATTGCCATGATTATATTGCCCCAAAAAAATACACGTTTTCGCCCCGCAATATCGGCTATCTTACCTATCGGAACAAGAAACACCGCAGAGGAGAGCAAAAATGCCATAGTAACCCAGCTCATCCCCACTGCGTTCAAACCAAAATCCTTACCGATAAGCGGTAGAGCCAGATTAACCGAAGCACCAATAAACGGAGTAATAAACGACGATACCATAACCAACGCCAGAACTAAACCCCTACTAACCTTCTGTTGCTGCATCTTAAAAAATTTTCGCAAAGGTATTCGTTTTAGTACTCTTCAAAGTAGTGTTTATTTTTTTTTAGCTGAAAAACCAGCTATTTTAGCGTTGGATTAGATCTTCACGACTTATGGCTAAGATTCTGGTAGTGGACGATGACTCAACATTCTGCCTGATGCTCAAGACCTTTCTAACCAAGCATGAGCATAGCGTGGTGGAAGCATTTTCGTTTGACGAGGCTGTTAGGCAAATTCGCTCGGAGAATTTTGATGTCGTCCTGACCGACTTCCGCCTTCCAGAGAAAAGCGGAATGGATGTGCTTTCCGAGGCCAAGCATAAATCATCCGCCACAGTTGTAATCATGATGACCGGGTATGCCGATATTCGCATGGCGGTTAACGCCATAAAGCACGGTGCTTACGACTATGTTACCAAACCTATAAATCCCGATGAGATTCTTACCTCCATTAGCAGGGCTCTACCGGGCAACAGGAAAGCCATTGACAAGGACGGCACTCACAACTTTATATTTATAAATGGCAATAGCGAGCATAGCCAGGAGGTAAGCCGGTATATAAGCATTGTGGCTCCAACAAACCTTTCCGTTATTATTCAGGGTGATAGCGGAACCGGAAAGGAGTACATAGCACGTAAGATTCATGCCGAGAGCAAGCGTAGCAGCAAAGCTTTTGTTCCGATTGACTGCGGGGCTCTCCCGCGCGAGCTTGCCGCCAGCGAGTTTTTTGGACACCTGAAAGGCTCCTTCACCGGCGCCATTGCCGATAAAATAGGTCAGTTTGAGGTAGCCAATGGTGGAACCCTTTTCCTCGACGAAATCGGAAACCTACCCTACGACATCCAGGTTAATCTTCTTAGGGCCATCCAGGAACGAAAAATTAAGCGTATTGGGAGCAGCAAGGAAATCCCCGTGGATGTTAGAATAATTGTTGCCTCCAACGAAAACCTTCTAAATATGGTGAACTCCGGAGCATTCAGGGAGGACTTGTACCACCGGTTAAACGAGTTCACCATTCGGGTTGCCCCCCTGCATGAGCGAAAAGACGACCTGCTAATTTTTGCCAAGCATTTTCTTAGCCTTGCCAACGTTGAGCTGGGAAAAGGTATCAACGGGTTTGACGCCGATGTTCTGGATATTCTAATGGACTACACCTGGCCAGGAAATCTAAGGGAGCTTAAGAATGTGATTCGTAGGGCTGTGCTGATGGAGCAGTCGAACTTGCTAACCGTTTCAAGTCTTCCCGACGAAATCGTACATCGTTCCGGTCCTGGTGATGATGATAAATCGGCCAAGCACGTTGAAAACCTCCGTAACATAAAGGAAAAAGCCGAGTATGATTTGATTATATCAACCCTCGAAAAGGCTAAGTACAACAAGAGCAAGGCTGCCCTATTGCTAAATATTGACCGTAAAACCCTGTACAACAAGATGAAGCATTACGGAATTTCTGGCTAAAAAAATGATATAGTAAAAAATGCTGCCATTCAGTCTGCCTCCTGTTGGCACATTTCAACATTCTTTCTAGTTCAGCATGGCCAGTATTCCCACTTTCCTATCGTTTCGTTCAACCGAAAAAGACTTACTTTGCTTTTCAATCCGCTCAATTAGGGCAAGCGCCTTACATAGCAGATCCTTCCGTAAAACGTCATTGCTAGTAAACAACCCATCGCGGTAAAGAAGCTCCGAAAGCATTTCAACCTTTTCAACGTGTCGGAACTGGTCATCATTATCAATAAGGGTTATCATTTCATCACAACTTAGCCGATAGAAGAACTGACAGGACCTGTCAAAGTAAGCGCTGTAAACTTCCTGAAGCTGCTTATGAATCTCATCAGCATTATCCTCGTTAAGCTTACCAAGCAAGCCGTTTATAAGCTTGAAAAATTCCTGAATAACCCTAAGAATGTAATCCCGCTCCATCATAAGGCCTATAGCTTATCCCAAAGATTTTAAGGTAAAGGTAAAATAAAAAATAGTAGTATCTCCCCCAACGTATTGGAGGTTTTACACCATACATAATAAGATGGAATAGGAGTGACAGGCTGATGCAAAGGATTCACAAGCCTCAAATTATGTTTGGAAAAAGGAACGTAAAGAGTTGGTTAGGAGTATTTGGACTTAGAAGAACAGGCAGCCTGGTAAGCTGCCTGCTTTAGCTGGTAGTGCCCTAAACTAATTTCCAGCGGAGCCATCAACCAAATCATCTACAAATTTTTTAATTGATTTGGAATCGGTTACACCGTAAAAGTCGTAGTAGTACTCAATGAGATACTTTTTAATGTCATCCTTGCTCATATTCTGCCGATGAAGGATGGGCAGAATTGTAAGAAACTCGTTGGTAAGCTGCTCCTTATCAACAAAAATCAGGTTAAATCTGGTAATTTCCTCGCTGGAATGGGTGTTACTTTCATACCTGTAAACGGCAACATTTGGAATTTCGTCATTGGAAATAGTTCCTGCGCTGGTGTTGAGCAGCTTATCCTTTTCAATTTTAAGCACATTCTGTTCGTATCCGATTTTCTTGGAAACCGGATTATTGTTGACCCTGTAGTAGAAAACAATGAACCTGCTATCGTTCAGCTGGAACTTGTCAGGATTTACGGGGACGAGCACCTCGTTGCCGATGACCGAAAATTTATCGTTGCCGAAGTAGCTTCCCAAGTCTTCAACCACACTTTCGTTGGGCCTATACCGTTCAGCCATAAGGCTTCTGCGCTTAGTGGGTACAGCAACATCCTTTACAATGGCAGTAAGCTGTTGAATGGCATCAGGGGCAGGAGGCTCATGAAGCTTAATCATGTAGCGGCCCATATTCTGGCCAATGGAGATAACGTAGGAGTCAAAGTTATCAAAGGTAACCTTATCGCTAGGTTGGAGTACGTCTCCCGCTCTGAGAGATGTTCCCGTTCGGTAGTTAACCACATTCCCCTTAATTCGGGTTACAATAAAACTATCCTGAGCAATTGCCGTGGTAGCCATCATAACCAGAAGAAGAGCTAGAATATTTGCTTTAGATTTCATGGCGTTAGGTTTTTGTTATTGCTTTTTTTGATTTCATCAATTCCTGTACCAAAATAGCGAAATGTTGGGATTTGCCATCCCTTTAACTTGCTCCGACAGGTGATGCAAAGTATTGCCCTATTTTTTGCCTGCAGCAACCAGCACAAAGGAGCTATCAATCCATTGCATGACAAGGTTTCTCGGTATAAGGGTTGTATCCCTAAGGGTTATCCAGAATTTTTTGTTCATGTGGTAGCCGGGTTCAACAAAGGTATATTTTTCCTGCAGCTCAAGGGCAATTTCGGGATCACACTTCAAGGTTAGGCTGCTATCGCCCGAAAGGCTTATCATGGCGAATATTCTGCCACCCACCTTTAGCACCAAGGTTTCATCGTCGAACGGGAGGCTCTCGGTTGCGCCAGGTTTTGAAAGGCAGTAGTCACGAATTTCTTCAACATTCATACCGTTAAAGTGTTGGGTAAAAGGCATCCTCGATATGCTCTATAGCTAGTGAGCCGTTGGCAATAACCACCGACACAATGTCGAAACGCACCTCGGTATCAAGGTTGTAGTGGCAAACGTAAGCATCGGCAGCCTCCACCAGCCGCTTTTGCTTTTTCCTTCGAACGGCTTCTTTTGGTTCCTCCCAGTAGTCGCTTGTCCGAGTTTTAACCTCCACAACCACCAGCATATTCCCATCTCTGGCCACAATATCAAGCTCCTTGTGCCCAAAATGCCAATTTCGGTGTAAAATTTTATACCCTTTTGATACGAGGTACTCCGCTGCCGAATCCTCGCCCAGTGTACCTAAATCCTTTCGTTTGTCGGTGTTAACAATTTGCCCCATTTCGGGTGAAACATTATTTAGCGTTATGATGTATAAACATTACACTTTAGGTTGAAAACCATAAAGGTCAAAACTCACTTACTTCAACAGCTAACATAAACCTAATGATACGGTTGAAAGAACAAAAATGGGGACATTTCCGTCGATTTATTCTGGTTATACCCATGTTGTTGCTTTTCCCATTCAACCTGCTATCAAACATAGACAATTTTGAGGGAAAAATCAAGTTTTTAAGCGAGGGGGTTTACGACACGCTGAGCATGGTTCTCAGCGTAAAGAATGATTTGGTCAGGATGGACCAGTACTCCGGCAAAAATGGTCTGGAAATATCCTACCTCTTCGACCTGAGAAGCGGTAAGGTTTTTGCTCTTTCAGGCAGGGAAAAAGTGTATAAGGAAATCTACCTGCACGATCAGTCAAAAAAAAGAAGGGAAACGGACGTAACCATTATCAAGAGCCAAAACTCAATGTTGATAAATGGAACAACCTGCTACCAATGGAGGGTTAAGAATAGGCAGAGCATGACCGAAGTAACCTACTGGGTTGCCCAAAGTGGCTTTGACTTCATGGAGCCCCTTCAACGGCTTATTGGCCAGCTGCAAACGCCATTCAACCTGTTTACGCTTTGCCCCGACATCAAGTATTTTTTCCCGCTGATGGTGGTTGACCGAACCATATTCCGAAAATTCAGGTGCAGCCTAAGGGTTGTAGATATAAAACGGGTCGTACTCCCCGATAATTTGTTCGCTATTCCCCGTGGGTATCGAGAATTGCTTGGCTAGAACTTTCGTGAAAGGTAAGCGAGGCACCCTGAGAGTTTACCACAAGCTGCACTTTACGCCCCATGATCAATGGAAGGTTGGGTTCCTGATGACCCGCCGGAAAACCGAAGCATACCGGTATCCTGTACTCCTTAACCGCCTCACTAATTATCTGGTATGCGTCCAACCCGAATGGGATATTGTTGTCCTTCATTTCTGAGAAATGACCCACCACCAATCCAGCTATAGACTTGAGCTTTCCAGCCCGTTTAAGCTGGAGCATCATGCGGTCAACATGGTAGAGGTACTCATCAACATCCTCGATAAAAAGGATGCGCTCCTGTGTTGAAGTGTCGGCATCGGTTCCAATAAGGCTGGCCAGTATTGAAAGGTTACCTCCTGTTAGAAAACCTGTAGCCGTTCCTTTTCGATTTAGAGGGTGGTGTGGAATGCTATATGCCGGGTTTCTCCCCATTAAAACGTCCACCATGCTGCTAGCCGATTCGCTATCATTTATGTTTTTTGGAAAGTTAACAGGCATGGTAGCATGAAGGGTCTCAATGCCAAACCAGCTGGTTATAATGCTATGAAGAACAGTAATATCGCTATATCCCACTATCCATTTGGGTTTAAGCTGGAGCTTACGCAGGTTTATCCTGTCCAAAATTCTTACCGTTCCGTATCCTCCACGAGCGCAAAGAATTGCCTTTACGTTCGAATCATTAACCATCTCCATGAAATCGGAAGCGCGTTCGCTATCCGACCCTGCAAACTGAAAATGTTTGGCAAAGAGGGAGGGTGCCGTTTTCACTATAAAACCCCGTGCAGTCAGAAACCGGATGGCCGGATTAACATCTTCGTGGCTGACAAACCTTGCAGGGGCAATAATTCCAACAGTATCGCCAGGTTTCAGGTATGGGGGAGTGATATTCTCCATGCTTCATTTAAAAATTGACCATAAATATACATTTTTTATTTTATCTGTTTGGTTCAGCCCTTTACTCTTTATATGCCCTTTTCTTGAAATAAAATCAAACCTGCAGGTTAGCCCAACTAAATTTTAAGTTTGGCAATTAATGTTTTACCTCTACTGTCCCTCGGGTGAAGCAATAAAAAAATCCGGCGTTAAACTATTGCCGGAATTAAGGGTAAAGCCTTTGCCACAGCCCAAAAGGGCAATCCCTAGTGGTTTACCACCAACTTTTGCGAAAACTGCCTGCCATTTGCCCTGAGAGCTACCAGGTAAATGCCGTTGGGCTGATTGCGGGTTAACCAGGTTATGGTTTGGTTGCCGCCACCAAGTTCACCTTGCGCCAGGGTGGCAATAATTTTTCCGTTTCCATCGCAAACTATTAGGTTTGCCACACAAGGCTTTTCAAGATGAAATGATATGCTAACCTCGTTCCTGGCGGGATTTGGCCTGATTGGGTAAAGGTAGTAGCCCTCAGCATCTTGACCGATCATATCTACTCCGGTGAGCGATGGGCTTCCGGCCTCCTTCCATGCAGTGTACATTAACTCGGCAAGCGCATGTGAAGCGTTGGCAAATAGCATGGTAGTAAATTCGCCAGTTTTTTCCCAAAGGGCATTCTTATATGCCGTTGAGCTGTAGTTGGACGAAATACCTGTAGCGTAGTTGTCGGCAGCCAGCACGGAATCAACATACTTATAATTTGCGTAAAGGTAGTTCAGGATGTACTGCGTAACGTTATCAATCTGATGAATTTCAGCCCCTTCGTACTGTGAAAGCTGCTGTTCCCTGGCATTCACCATGGTGCTTTCGTAACGCGAGTGAATGCCATCGTTGCCGGTTAGCTGCCCGTTATAATTTTTAGTAATGTGCATTGGCATATGTCCATCTGCAACATAGTGGCCAAGGTCGGCTGCAAAAAACTTAGCCCTATCCCAGTTTAGTCTGGCCATGTTGGATTTGAGCGAGTCAAAAGTGGCTTTAGTGGCATAGGGCAAAATGCCCCAGTCGTAAACGTTATAGCTCCCATGAAGAGTAATTGCTTCGTTTAGGGTTTGAGGGATGTATCCCGCGTTAATAAACTCGGGGTAATTTTCAATATCAATGTAGTGCTTTGGCGCTTCGTTGGGATCCTCATCCTTTCGTTTATCGGCATCGGAGGCATGTTCAGCCAGGTAGCTAGCCCATGTCTGAAATTGCTCCATTTCCAAATTAAACGATAGCGAAGATTTGCTACTGATAATGTAATGCCCCGTTTGTCCCCAACTGCATAGAATTAACCCAATGGCTACCAGTGCAATAAGTCTAGTAAATTTATTCATTTTTTACTCAGAATTAACAACGCAAGTTTAAACATTTTTTAAGACTGGTTGTTTGATGGATTTCATTTTAATAGGTTTAACATTCATGGATGGACGTTTTAACTAAAATATCATCTATATTTAGAAAAATTATACACTCGCCGTCTTATAGTAACACCTAATGGTTCGCATCTTAAATTAACAGTAGTTTACCGTAAAACACTGGAAAGTGTTGCATTAGAGGGCAAAACTTTTTAATATTGCCAATCTTTTTATGAAGCATCGAGCCAGATTTTTTAAAAGCTGGATGATGCACCTTAAACTCTACCTGTTATTGAGTTAATATTCTTACTTATGATTACATCCGTACTATCGCCCGAATTTGCTCATCTACAACCATTTTTTCATAGTATTTGCTCTAAATTTGATACTGAAGGAGAGGTTATCTTTAGCAAACGTAACCAGATTAAAGTTTTCAACATAGACGGTCTAAAAATCTCAGTAAAATGCTTTAAAGTGCCTAATCTGTTTAACAGATTGGTGTATAGTTTTTTTCGAGCTTCAAAGGCCGAGCGCTCCTATAGGTATGGTTTACTCGTAGCAAGTTTGGGCATTAATACACCGTCACCTATAGGCTACATCGAGGAAAAACAATTCGGAATTATTCGAAGAAGCTACTACGTGTGCGCCTATCAGCCCTACCGGGCAACCATAACAGGCATACTTGGATCAAATGATACTGACAGAGAAACGATTATCAGGGAATTTACACGGTTCACCTTTACCAAACTTCACCAACAGGGTGTTCTCCATAAGGATTACTCCGGAGGTAATATTCTGGTTGAAGACTTGGGTGAGGACAGCTACCGCTTTTCGATAATCGACCTGAACCGCATGAACTTTAAAAAGAAGGTATCCACCAAACAGGGGCTAAAAAACCTTAGACGGCTCACTCTCGACATTACCGTGAACGATATTGTTACAATTACCAGCGAGTATGCAGCTTTGGCCGGAAACAGCAACCCCAAGCAAACGCTCTTCTGGTTTTTGAAATACCATTTAGACTTTGTCCGGTTCAAGAACTTCAAAAGTTGGTATAAAAAATTTAAAAGGGGATGAACAGCTCAGCCAAAACAAGCCGTATAGATTCTGGTTCCAAGGCCAACATTTTATCAATTTCCACGCTCTTAGCTTCCACCTCGTTTCTATTCCCTATACTAGCTGAAGAATCATAGCATCTCGCCTCTTACTTTTCCGGGTAATGGTATGGCTACTCAGTGCCTTCAATACCAAGTTCACCGCTTTAAACCATTCGTTTTTTTACCAGCCTCAAAGCCAACCGACCAGGGCTCTCCTTCAGTGTAGGTTTACAATTTTAACCAGTTCATTCGATTGCTAATAAATTTTTCTTAGTCCCTACTTTTGAGTTCTGAGCACTTGACTTTTAAAATTTAAAAGCTTGTCCAGTGGTTTTAGCCCCGAAGGGGCGGAACTGCCACGCGGCACAACTCGCCCCGCCTGCGGCGTGGCTCAAACAGTGCCGCTTGGGTATTCCCGCGCTACGTTCCGCCCCCGACCCATTTGCGGGTCTGGCTTTTATGCCGTTTCTCTAATGCCAACAACGTTCAACGATTCCCGCCTTTCCGAGCACCGCGGAGAATGCCTTTCGCCCGTTGGGGCTGAAGACAAGGATAAAGGTTAATACAAGGATAAAGGTTAAAGGATAAAAAATTGCCTGGCTAACGACGGAACTTGTCTTTTATCTGGCGGATTCCAGAACCTGTCCGCCTACCGGCGGAACTTGTCCGCCTACTGGCGGATTTCAGATTTAAGAACCTGTCCGGTGGTTTAAGCCCCGAAGGGGCGGAATAAATAGCAAGGGGCGCAGCCCCTTGTATGGAGCGAACAATTTTTACAAGCCCTGAAGGGGCGGAATAGGTTTGAAACGAAGGGCATGGAGAGAATGTGTTGGCGAGGCAAGTCGTGGCTTTTCCAAAGAGCCATGCAAAAACCTTGCATCGGCTTGGCAGAATTTTGGTAAAGAGTCATTTTTATGTTCTTTCTTGTCTTGATACAAGAAAGAACCAAAGAAAATCAAGGCTGAAAAGCCCGACCCGATGGGTTCCCCGGGGGCGAAACTGCTACGCGGCACAACTCGCCCCGCCTGCGGCGTGGCTCAAACAGTGCCGCTTGGACATTCCCGCGCCACGTTCCGCCCCCGACCCATTTGCGGGTCTGGCTTTTATGCCGTTTTTCTAATGCCAACAACGTTCAACGATTCCCGCCTTTCCGAGCTCCGCGGAGAATGTCTTTCCCCCGTTGGGGCTGAAGACAAGAGTAAAGGATAAAGGATAAGATAATTCAAGAACTTATCCGCCTACCGGCGGAACTTGTCCGGCTCCTGACGGATTCCAGAACCTGTCCGCCTGCTGGCGGAACTTGCCTGGTGGTTTAAGCCCCGAAGGGGCGTAATAAGTAGCAAGGGGCGCAGCCCCTTGTATGGAGCGAACGATTTTTACAAGCCCTGAAGGGGCGGAATAGTTTTGAAACGAAGAGCCTGGAGTAGAATTTTGGTAAAGAGCATGCTAAGCGTTCTTTCTTGTCTTGATACAAGAAAGAACCAAAGAAAATCAAGGCTGAAAAGCCCGACCCGATGGGTTCCCCGGGGGCGGAACTGCCACGCGGCACAACTCGCCCCACCTGCGGCGTGGCTCAAACAGTGCCGCTTGGGTATTCCCGCGCTACGTTCCGCCCCCGACCCATTTGCGGGTCTGGCTTTTATGCCGTTTCTCTAATGCCAGCAACGTTCAACGATTCCCGCCTTTACGAGCACCGCGGAGAATACCTTTCCCCAGCTGGGGCTGAAGACAAGGATAAAGGTTAAAGGATAAAGGATAAAGGATAAAAAATTGCCTGGCTAACGACGAAACTTGTCTTTTACCTGGCAGATTCCAGAACTTGTCCGACTACAGGCAAAACTTGTCAGGCTCCTGACGAAACTTGTCCGCCTACTGGCGGATTCGCCCTTAAACAGGCTTAGTGAGGCCTTTCACTCTTTATCATGCCCAATTTAACTTTTGACGAACCAACAATTTATGGTGGTAAACGTATAAACATTGGATATAAATTTTCGTATTTTATAAACTAATGTATTTTTGTTCTGTCAATTCCGGATTGCATGTTTAGATTTTATCGTTGCCTGAAGTTCGCAGCTATTGCGGTTTTGAGTTTTTTTTGCACTACCCTCCATGCCCAAACCGACACGGAGTTTTGGTTTGTTGTGCCCGAAATCACTATAAGCCATGATCCTCCCGGAGGCCAGCCTGCCAGCTTTAGAATATCCACGGGGCTGCTGCCAGCAACCGTTACCATAAGTATGCCGGCCAACCAGTATGATCCGGTTACCAACCCTGCTGGTTTCCCTGATATCGTTTTCAACATGCCCGCCAACTCGTTCCATATTGAGGACCTCACCTGCTGGATAATGTCCCCCTGTTCCCCGCCCACCGGAGCATCAACTGATATAAACAAGCTGGAGAATAAGCCGATAAAAGCTTCTGGCATAAACAATTTTGGAATTCTCATAACCGCCACCAACCCCATTACAGCCTACTGGGAAGTTTCCAGAACCAATAACAAGGACATCTGGGCGCTGAAGGGGCATAACGCCCTGGGCACCGACTTCTACACGCCTTTTCAAACTCACAAGGATAATCAAAGTATAAATCCAGTGCAGCCCTACTCGGCCATTGACGTGGTGGCCACCGAGGATTTCACCACGGTTACCTTTGATCTCCCGGCCGGTATTGCAGCCTCATACGGCCAACCAATGACCAACGTCCCGGCTGGTGGTATCTTAAACGTTAACCTGATGCGTGGCGAAACCTTTTCGCTATTCCCCATAAACAAGAGCAGGGCGGCAGCCGATAGGCTAAGGGGCACCCACGTTACCAGCAATAACCCCATTGCCATCACCCTGAAGGATGATTCCTTCCTGCACACATCAGGTGGCTGCTACGACGTGGCCGGCGACCAGCTGGTTCCCACCAGCATTGCAGGAAAGGAGTACGCGGTGATCAGAACATTTTTGAATAATCATGATCATATCTACATTCTGGGCACCGTTGACGGAACCACCGTTACGGTTTACAATACAGGAGGCGCCATTGTGGCACCATCACCCACAACCATAAATGCTGGTCAGCAGCTCTACTACCAGCTGCCTGCAGGTCAAACCTACTACAGGATAGTGGCCGACCAGCCGGTTTACGTGTGGCATGTGGGTGGGTTTGGCTGCGAGCAGGGAGGGGCCATTCTTCCCCCTATTGATATTTGCACCGGTAGCACCCAGGTGGCCTTCGCCCGTACTTCAACAGAGAATTTTTACATTAACCTGATGGTACGTCAGGGTGCAGAAACCGGATTCCTGTTCGACGGAGTAGTAAGAAACGACCTCTTCCTCCCGGCCAGCTTTACACCCATTCCCAGCTCCGACTGGAGCGTTGCCCGGTTTGGACCGTTTACCACTGCACAAATTCCTGTTGGCTCCCACTTTATGGAGAATACAATGGATATATTCCACCTTGGAATTGTAAATGGTGGTGCCGGTAGCGGTTGCTTCTACGGCTACTTCTCCGACTACAACGAACTGAATGTTCAGGCCGTGGTGGCCGGAACGTCGTATAGCCAGCTCAGGCTTTGCTATGGCGACTCTGCCCAGCTCTTTGCCTGGGGCGGTACGGACTACCTCTGGTGGCCAGACAGCACCCTGAGCGACCCCACCTCGCAGATGCCCATGGCTTCGCCCCACGTAACCACCAAGTACTACGTGGAGGTTTCGGGAGCATGTGATATGAAGGATACCGCCACCATTGACGTGCTGGTCTCCACTCCGCTAGGTGCCACTTTCACCACCGACAGGGTGGAGGGCTGCGCCCCGTTCACCGTTACCTTCACCGACCACTCCTTCGGCATCAGCAGCTGGCGCTACGATTTTGGCGATGGCTCACCCTATGCCCGGTACGATTACGATATATCTACTCCCTACCCCGAGCCACCCAGCCCCTTTGTTTTCACACACACCTTTACCAATACCACCGACTCTATTATAACCTACAAGGTAGTGCTTCTGGCCCGGAATGCCGATGGCTGTTCGGTGGTTTACGAGAAGTACATCACGGTGTACCCCAGCATCAGCGCCAGCTTCACCCCCATCACCGCTGAGGGCTGCGAGCCGCAAACGGTTACCTTTACCAACGGCTCGTCGAGCAACACCGCCGACATTTACCTGTGGGAGTACGGCGATGGGTTCAACGAGATCTCCACTAACCCAACCGGTTTGCTAACCCACATATTCAGCAACACCACTCCACACGACACTATCTATCAGATGCGGATGATTGCCACCTCGCCCTTTGCCTGCCGCGATACCGCCACGGCAGCAATAACAATATACTCCCACTTTACCGCCGATTTTGCCATTGACGTTTCGTCGGGCTGCTCGCCCGTTACGGTTCATGTTGATAACCAATCGGTTGGCGATACCGCCCGTTACGTTTGGACGCTCAACGGTACCCCGTTCAAGACCACCGGACTTGATACCACGCTGATACTCACCAATAACACGAACACCTTCATGGATTACAGCATACAGCTCCAGGTGTTCAACGCCGGTAACCGTTGCAGCAAATCGGTAACCCGAACGGTGAGGGTTTACCCGGAGGTGAATGCTGCATTTACCATTCCCGGGGGAAACAGCTACTGCAACCTGTCGAGCGTGGCATTCAGCAACTCCACCACTCCAACCTCCACCAATCCGGGCGGGGTGGTTAACGTTTACAGCTGGAATTTTGGCGACGGAGGCAGCTCGGCGCTGGTTAACCCCACCCATGTTTACGACAACCAAACCAACATTTCACATGTCTATACCGTTACCCTAACGGCCCGTAACCAGTTTGGCTGCCAGGATGTGGCTACCGCCAACATTACCATTTACAGCCAGCTCTACGCCGATTTTGGCTTAACCCCTACTGCCCAATGCTCGCCCGTTACCGCCAGCATTGACAACAACTCCCGAGGAGGAATTGTAACCTATCTGTGGAGCTATGGCGATGCCACCACAAGCGGAACAACCACGGATCATACCCACCCTTACACCAATACTGGTCTAACCCCTGTTACCCGAACCATTACCCTCACCGTGACCAACGAGGGCGGCTGCACCGATGTTGAAACACACGATATTACCATTTACCCATCGGTTACTGCAGGTTTTACCCCTAGCGTTTCGGCAGGGTGTAACGAGCTGGCGGTCAACTTCGACAACACCTCAAAATCCAACGCCACCATTTATAGCTGGAATTTTGGCGATGGAGGTTCATCGGTTGAGTTTGAGCCCAGCCACACCTTTACCAACCTCACAGGAGTGGATGTTTCATATCCGGTTACGCTAACCGTGCTCACCGAATACGGGTGCACGGCCAGCACCTCCACCAACATCACAGTTTACCCATACATTGACGCGCAGTTCGGCCTAGACGCCAGCTTTGGCTGCTCGCCACTCGACGTGCAGTTTGTTTACGACAAGCACCCGGGTATTACCCAGTACCGCTGGGATTGGGATGGTAATGGAACGGTTGACCAAACAACGCTTCCGGCTGCGCCCAACACCATCAACCATGTGTACGTGAACCAAACGGGAGCGGTTCAAAACTTAACCCCACGCCTGACGGTTACCAACAGCCACAGCTGCACCGATACCAAAACAACCAACCTGTCGGTTTACCCCGAGGTAACCGCAAGGTTTACCCCAAGCGTTACTGCGGGCTGTAACCAGCTAAGCGTGAACCTGAGCAATACCAGCTACTTTACCGGAGTGGGAACCCCGCTAAGCGGCTCCAACTACTACTGGGTTTTTGGCGATGGGGGCTCATCAATTTTACCCTCACCTACCCACCTCTACATTAACGATGACCCAAATAATAATGCCATCTACACCACCCGCCTGCTGGCAGTGAGCCAGTATGGCTGCTCCGATGAGGAAACCCGCGACATCGAGGTGTACAACAGGGTGGAGTCGCACTTCACCTTTGAGCATGCCTCCAGCTGCACACCATTCGAGGTAACCTTCCATCCAGCAGCCATTGGGGCTTCAACGTATATATGGACATATGGCGGAGCGCCCGGGCTACCTGCCTCAGAAACATTTGCCAACGGCAACCCCTTTTCCCGGACATTTACTAACACTGACCCCAATAATACAGCCACCTATACGGTAACCCTTGAAGCACGGAATAACGAAAATTGCCCATCCCTAGAGTCTTACGACATTGAGGTTTACCCGATAGTAGCTGCCGGCTTCACGCCTTCCACCCTGGCGGGATGCTCCGACCTGGAGGTAAACCTCACCAGCACCTCAACGGGTGGCAGCCTCAGCTACCTATGGGATTTGGGCAACGGCCAAAGCGCCACTACCACTAATGTTACGCATACCTTCACCAACCGGGGGAGCATAGACAGCGTTTACACCGTTCAGCTGCTTACCATCAACCCGCTGGGCTGCCGCGATAGCATTGAGCAGAGCATCACCGTCCACCCAAAGGTGGAGGCGGAGTTTGTGTTTGCCCAGCAGTCGCAGTGCACCCCATTCTACATCGACCTCACCAACACCTCGCTCAACGGGAATACCTTCAGCTGGCATACCCATTACAATGGCGACACGCTCACCATCAACAAGAATCCGTTTGCCTACCAGTTCGACAACCTCACCCTGAACGACATACTTACCGACAGCATCGTGCTGGTAAGCTCCGACAACGTAACCGGCTGCACCGATACCACCTTCCGGTTGCTGCAGATTTACCCGCGGGTGGTATCGCAATTCAACGTTGACCGGCTGGCCGGGTGTAATCCCTTAACGGTTAACTTTTCCAATAGTTCTTCGGGGCTGTCAACCTACCTGTGGGAGTTTGGCGACGGGGCTACATCGGTGGACAATAACCCTGCCCCACATGTGTACGAGCATCCATACAAGGATCAGTCAAAACTTTTTACCGTTGGGCTTTCTGCAATGAATGCCTTTGGATGCAAGGATTTTAAGGATACCGTCATAACAGTTTACCCGCTGGTAAAGGCCGATTTTCAATGGAATAGGTTCGAGGGCTGCACACCGCTGACCATCAGCCTCAACAACTCGTCAACCTCACCCTTATACCTTTACCGTTGGAATTTCGACGATGGATCGCCTTTCACCTTTGCAGAGCAACCGCTTACGCATACATATACCAACGCAACTACCACGCCGCCCGACATCCTGCACCCAACCATCACGCTGCGGACTAGCTACGTGAACGATACTACCTGTATTGACTCGCTGAAGCTGCCGGTTAACGTGTTCCCTCATATCTATCCGGAATTTTCATACGATTCCACCGGGTGCCATCCGCTGGATGTTACCTTTACCAACCAAACAGTTGCTTATGGAGGGGTGGGCAATGCGTCCTACCTGTGGGATTTGGGAACAGGGGTAAGCTCATTTGACCAGAATACTACATTCGGCTATACCAACACAAGTCAAACTGATGACAGCACTTTCACCATTCGGCTAAGGGCAACCAGCATACATGGGTGTGAGGACTCGATTACCCATCAGGTGGTAGTTCACCCACGTCCGTATGCCGCCATGGAGCTGGTTGGTGAATACGTATCCTGTCCGCCCTTTAACGTGGAGATTGATAACAACTCCATTGGCACCAACCTTACCTATATCTACGACTTTGGAGATGGCAATGACTCCACAACAACAAGCGGGGCCAACATGCACCATATATTCCATAACCTCTCAAGTGAAACCCGACCTTACCAGATTGACCTCAGGGCTGTTACCGAGTATGGTTGTGACAATTCTGTTTCCCAAACCATCTACGTTTTCCCCGAGGTGGTTGCCAGCTACGTTGCCAATCCGGGTTACCAGGCCTGCAGCCCGTTTGATGTGCAGTTTCAAAATAGCTCGCTCAACGCTAAATTTTACCGTTGGGACTTTGCCGATGGCATTACCTCTTCGTACCATGAACCTGCCCATTCATTTCTGAATTTTGATGAAAACGATAAGCAATTCGACGTGGTGCTCTATGCTTCTTCAGAATATAGCTGCTTCGATACCGATACCCAGCATATCATAGTATATGCAACGCCAATTGCCAACATTGCCGTAGAACCGCCCCTACAGGTTTTCCCCAACGCCACCTTCAACATTTACAACCAGAGCAGCCCGGCAGCCAACAGCTGGAGCTACAGCTGGAGTTTTGACGATAACCAGTACTCCTCCGATAAAAACCCAGGAACCCACACCTACCTTAAATGGGGACCAAAGGAAAACGGGTTCAAGTATAATGTAATCATGCATGTGGCGAGCCCACATTGTCAGGATGCGGATACCAGCGTCGTTTACCTGTTCCCTGCCGAGCCAGTTGCCAACTTCTCGGGTGATATCGACTCGTCCTGCTCACCGCTCACCGTTCATTTTATAAATACTTCGCAGTGGGCAGACAGCTACCTATGGGATTTTGGCGATAGCACAACATCTGCCGAGCGCGAGCCCATCCACACCTACACCCAACCCGGTTACTACACTGCCAGGCTGACTGCCAGCGGCGATGGCGGACAGCATTTTTACTACCGAATTTTCAGGGTTTACGAAAATCCAAAAGCTGATTTTGCCGTTTACCCCCAACGGGTAATGCTTCCCGATGCCACCATTCATGCCTATAACCTGTCCACCAACTTTAGCCGCAGCTTCTGGGATTTGGGCGATGGCTACCAAACCTGGGAGCGCGATCCGATGCATACGTACACCAACCTGGGAGAATTTAAAATTTCGCTATGGACATACATGGATTATGGAGATGATGTTTGCATAGACTCCATTTCCAAGTTCCCCGCTGTTTGGGTGGAAGGGGTAGGCTATGTAAACTTCCCCAACGCCTTTAAACCCAACCCTGCAGGGCCTAATGGTGGCCTCTACGATGCCATTGACTATAAAAACGAGGTTTTCCACCCCTACCATTTTGGAGTGGTGGAGTATAAGCTGATGATTTTCTCCCGATGGGGCGAGCAGCTTTTCACCTCAAACGATGTGAATATAGGGTGGGATGGATATGTTAATGGGAAGCTGGCCGAGCAGGGAGTTTACATGTGGAGGGCTATAGGTAAGTTTACAAATGGCAAAACCTTTGATAAAAAGGGTAGCGTTACCCTGCTGAGGTAGCAGGGTTCGAAAAAACCCTGCATTATCAGCCCATATTTTATAGAGAAATAGAATGAAAAGTAGCTTCAACTTAAGATAGTTTTTACAAAGGCCTAGATGCATTTAATTTTTTTATAAGTCGTTGCTTGATGTTAAGAGGATTTATAAGACATACATGTAAGGGTATTGCTATAGCATTTTTAGTGCTGGGCAGCATGGGTAGATCCTTCTCCCAGGACCAGCAGTTCACACAATTTTACTCCAGCCCATTATTCCTTGCCCCCTCCTTTACGGGCAGCATTGTTGGTCATAGAGTAGTAACTAATTATAGAAACCAATGGACATCTATACCCGGTGCGTACAATACCTTTAGCATCTCTTGGGACTACAATTCTCCTGCTTTCCGAAGTGGTTTTGGTATTATAGCCATGCGCGACCAGGCCGGAGCGGGAAACCTGGGGAACACCAAGGTTGGTGCGCTTTACTCCTACGACATCATTCCAACGCCCGACTGGCATATACGACCTGGTTTAGGATTTTACGTTCAGCAGCTATCCATTGATTTCGGGAAGCTAATTTTCAGCGATCAGCTGACCTCCACACCCATGCCACCCACATCGGTTACGCAGCCAGGTAAACAGGCAGTTTGGGATATTGATGTATCCACCTCGGTGGTAGCCTACTCCGACTTTATCTGGTTTGGTGCAGCGTGGGACCACATGCTTCGGCCAGTGGCGACATTTTACGACGAGGATTCACGCGTTCCCTATAAATATTCCTTTTTTGGTGGATACCGATATGTTACCAAGGGGTTTCTGCTTAGCAAGGTGGAGGAGTCCATCACCTTCTCGTTCAACTTCCGAATGCAGGATATATACCGCCAACTCGACCTGGGTCTATACTGGTTTTCCGAACCGTTTACATTTGGTGTTTGGTGGCGCGGCATGCCAAAGGGCCAAACCAGAAGCAGGATCGATGCATTGGCATTCATGTTGGGATACAGGTGGGAATCCATCAGTGTAGGCTATAGCTACGATTTTACCATTTCCAAGCTGGGTCTAGGCTCGGGTGGCTCGCACGAGATTTCGCTTATCTACCTTTTCAAGATGAATCCGAAAAGGCACTGGAAGGCCATGCCTTGCCCAACATTCTAAAGGGAGGGAAATACAGGTAAAAGTTAATGATGATAATTTTGACTGTCACCCGTTTATTCAGACCCAACATGGATAAGCCCCTTGGGCAGAACGTATCCATCAATTTTAAGCCCTGAAGTGAAGGAGCTGGTTCGCAAATTGTGAAGGGGTTTCCCTATCCTGCCCTGGGGAGAGTCCATCACAGACTGCCAATCTTTTAAATCTTTAGCCTTGCTCTTATGTATTTTTATTACCGTTGCGATGCAAAGGTCTAAAATTATGCTTTTGAGCGGCCGCTACTTACATCGCCGAAACTTCCGTGGTCACCAAAAAACCCAAGGCTTTGCCCTGGGCTAGGCTGTTTCGCCCCTAGGGGCTCTTGTTTCCACACACTCCAAACTCTTCGTTTCAAAACTATTTCGCCCCTTCAGGGCTTGTAAAAATCGTTCGCTCCATACAAGGGGCTGCGCCCCTTGCTGCATTTTACGCCCCTTCGGGGCTAAAACCACCGGACAAGTTCCGAAATCCGCCAGCAGGCGGACAAGTTCCGCCGGTAGGCGGACAAGTTCTGAAATCCGCCAGCAGGCGGACAGGTTCTGGAATCCGTCAGGAGCCGGACAAGTTCCGCCGGTAGGCGGACAAGCCTGAACCCTGAGCAGTTCGACAGGTGTTATAGTGAGTAGTTCGACTGGCTCACTATAACACCAGTCGCACTAATCACTGTAGCAACTTTTGAAGGGTGAATGCCTCAAGCCATGGTTCATTTAAGCTATTTTTAGCTATTCAGGCCAAATTGCCAATGCCAAAACATCCACCTGTTTTTCACGGCCAATGAAAATTGTTTTAACTTTGCTGGCTAAACTAATATTGTATTAATGGCAGGAAAAAAAGGAAATGCTGACGAAACGCTACAGCTGCTTAAATGCATTGTTGATGCCATTGAGGAAAAAAAAGGATTGGATGTTGTTTCGATTGAAATTGGCGAGCTTCAAAACGCTGTTTGCGACTACTTTGTAATTTGCCACGCAAACTCCACCACGCAGGTTGATGCTATTGCCGGGAATATTGAATTTAAAACTTTGGAACTTCAAAACCAGCGGGTTTACCGTTCATCAGGATATGAAAATGCAATCTGGATTGTGCTCGACTACATAGATATAGTGGTTCATGTTTTCCTTTCGGAGTGGAGGAATTACTATAAAATTGAGGAGCTTTGGGCCGACGGTAAACTATGCCGCTACAGTGACCCCGATGACGATTTTTCCAGCATGCAACCAGCTACTTTTTAAACTTTTGGTTACTTTAATGGTTATCTTACCTTCAAACCGTAATAAATGAATTATGAGCAACAATAAAAATAGTGGGAATCAAATGCCGGGCGATAGAAAAGGGCAAGTGCCTAAACCGCCAAGGTTTAATGTTTACTGGATTTACATTCTTATTATTCTTGGTGTTTTCTTAATACAATTCTTTTTCTCGGGAAAAAGTTCTGTTGTTACCTCCTGGCAGGAGGTTAAGAACCAGATGTTGGCCAACGACGAGGTTAGCAAGCTTGTTGTTGTTCGCAACATGGGGAAAGTTGAGGTGTACCTTAAGGAGGACAAACTTACCAAGTACAAGGACAGGCTGGGAGAAGGAATGGGGGCTGTTCCAAAATCAGGTCCTCATTTCTACTTCACCATTGGCTCGGTTGAAACATTTGAGAAGCAGCTTAACGAAGCTCAACAGGGAAAACCCGATGCGCAAATTATCTACCCGGAATATACCGATCAGCATAACTACTGGGGCGATATTCTCTCATGGGTCATTCCAATCCTGCTAATTGTGGGTCTTTGGGCTTTCTTTTTCCGTAGAATGACCAAGAATGCACCCGGAGGTGCAGCCGGCCCCGGAAACATTTTTTCGGTAGGCAAGTCGAAAGCCCAACTTTTCGACAAGGAATCGAACCAAAAGATTGATTTTAAGGATGTAGCAGGTCTTGAAGAGGCCAAGGTTGAGGTGATGGAAATTGTGGATTTTCTGAAAAATCCAAAGAAGTACACCGAGTTGGGCGGCAAGATACCCAAGGGAGTCCTGCTGGTTGGCCCTCCTGGAACCGGTAAAACTCTCCTTGCCAAAGCGGTAGCCGGCGAGGCTAATGTCCCCTTTTTCAGCATGTCGGGTTCCGATTTTGTGGAGATGTTTGTTGGGGTGGGCGCTTCAAGGGTGCGCGACCTCTTCAAGCAGGCCAAGGAAAAATCACCCTGTATCATCTTTATTGATGAAATTGATGCCATTGGGCGTGCACGTGGCCGAAATGCCAACTTTTCGGGCAACGACGAGCGCGAGAATACCCTCAACCAGCTGCTAACCGAGATGGATGGTTTTGCCTCTAACCAGGGTGTAATCATCATTGCGGCCACCAATCGCGCCGACGTGCTGGACAAAGCTTTACTCAGAGCTGGACGGTTTGACCGCCAAATTCACGTTGAGCTGCCCGACTACAAGGAGCGCCTCGATATTTTCAAGGTACACCTCCGTCCCCTCAAGCTAGAGGGCAACGTGGATATCACCTTTTTGGCCAAGCAGACACCCGGATTTTCAGGGGCAGATATTGCCAACGTATGTAACGAAGCGGCCCTGATTGCTGCCCGAAAAAACAAAAAGCAGGTGGAGCGGCAGGATTTCCTCGATGCTATCGACCGTATAATTGGTGGGTTGGAGAAAAAGAATAAGATTATTTCTAAGGATGAAAAGCGCGCCATTGCCTACCATGAGGCTGGTCATGCCACCGTTAGCTGGCTGCTGGAGTATGCCAACCCGCTGGTCAAGGTTTCCATCATACCCCGTGGTATTTCGCTGGGGGCTGCATGGTACTTGCCCGAGGAACGACAAATTACTACCACCGAGCAGCTGCTGGATGAAATGTGCGCAACGCTGGGCGGAAGAGCTGCAGAGGAGCTTGTTTTTGGGAAAATCTCTACCGGAGCGCTCAACGACCTTGAGCGTGTTACCAAGCAGGCCTACGCCATGATTACCTACTTCGGTATGGGTGATAACTTCCGTAATATCAGCTACTACGACTCTACCGGTCAGTCCGAATTCACCTTTAGTAAACCCTACAGCGAAAAAACCGCCGAGCAAATTGATGAGGAGGTGAAGGCGATAATTGATAAAGCCTACAACAGGGCAAAGGAAATACTTAGGGAGAATAGCGATGGGCACGTGAAGCTTGCCGAGCTGCTTCTTGAACGTGAGGTGATATTCAGCGAAGATTTGGAAAAAATTTTTGGCCCCCGTAAAAGCCTCTCCCGCGAGGAGGAGCTGGCAAAAGAATTTAGCGATGAGCTAAAGAAAACCCAATCGCCAAACGAGAGCGATAATGGATGATAGCTGGATAAAGGTTTTTTCAACTTCTCTACCCTGGCAAGCCGAAATGGCCAAGCAGGTGCTTGAGGAGAATGGAATTGAAGCGGTTGTTATAAACCAGCAGGATTCCAGCTTTTTTTTTGGTGAGGCCATGGTTTACGTTGAGGGAAAATGGGAGGATCAAGCAAAAGAACTGTTAAAAGGTATTGGTAGTTGACTGAATTCTTAAAACGCACCATCAGCGGGTTAATCTTTGTTGTTACTATTACCGGAGCATTGGTAATAGGTCATGTTGCTTTTTTTATTGTTTTCCTCGGGCTAATGGTAGCTACTCAGTACGAATTCTATAAAATGACTTTCAAAACCCATCTGCGGCCTCAGATACTTCTTGGACTTTTTATAGGCATCGCCCTGTTTTCATGGTCATTTCTGTACTCCCTCGGAAAGGTTGAACAAATTACCATTTTTGGTTTCATTCCGCTACTGGGCGGCATCTTTGTAGTGGAGCTCTACCGTAACCAGCATAAACCAATTCAGAATATTGCCGTAACCCTGCTGGGTATTATTTATATTGCTGTCCCGCTTAGCCTGGTAAACTTTATTGTAATAAATGGTTCCTCCACAAGAATTTCCTACAGCCCAAACATTTTGCTGGGATTACTTTTTCTTATTTGGAGCAACGATACCGGAGCCTACCTGCTGGGCGTGAGCATGGGAAAACACAAACTATTTCCTCGTATTTCGCCTAAAAAAACTTGGGAGGGTTTTGTCGGCGGGCTGCTCCTCACCATGATTGTGTCGTGGGTAGATGCAATAATTTTCCCAGAGGTAGCCTTTAAACATTGGCTTGTGATTGGGGTCATCACAGCTATAGTTGGTGCTTTTGGCGATTTGGTGGAATCAATGTTCAAGCGAAGTGTTGGAGTGAAGGATTCTGGTAAGTTTCTTCCAAGCCATGGCGGATTTCTCGATAGGTTTGATGCCTTTCTGCTGGTTATTCCTTTTGTTTACGCCTATCTTGAGGTAATGATGTTAATTTAATTACGCTTACCCATGAAGATACACCGGGAGGGACTCGTTTTTCTGGCTGTAAGCCTTATTATTTTGGCGGCGTTAAACGTAGCTGTTGGCCTTATTTTACCTGAAGTTACATACTTTTTAGCTCCCCTTTCGTTACTGATACTGCTGTTTCTGGTCAGATTTTTCAGGATTCCCATGCGTGGCTTTTCGCCCAACAACGAGTATATTTACTCCCCAGCTGATGGAACTGTAGTGGCTATTGAGGAGGTTGAAGAGAATGAGTACCTTAAAACCCGTTGCATTCAGGTTTCGGTATTCATGTCAATTTGGAATGTTCACATCAACTGGTTCCCCACCACTGGCACCATTAAATACTATAAGTACCATCCCGGCGACTACCTGGTGGCATGGCATCCAAAATCATCGTCTCACAACGAACGAACTACCGTAGTAGTTGAACGTAGCGATGGAACCAAAATTCTCATCAGGCAGATTGCAGGGGCGTTAGCACGTCGGATTGTGTGCTACGCAAAACCGGGCCAATCAATAGAGCAGGGCTCGGAGTTGGGGTTTATCAAGTTTGGCTCAAGGGTTGACCTTTTCCTACCCTTAAATGCAAATGTTGAGGTGAAGTTGAACGATAGAGTTGTGGGCAAGCAAACGGTAATTGCCCGACTTTAGCAGGTTTAATCGGCATAGCTCGAGAAAACTATCTCCCTTACCTTTCCCTTGTTGTTAAAGATAAAGTTGAACGTTCTACCATAGTACTCGTTCGAAATCACCAGGGTATCGCTGCTTGACTCATTAATGTTGCTGATTGCCTTAAGCAGCTGGTCGCGGGTAAGCCCAACCGAGATTCCGTTTACCAGCTTAATTTCCGGATTTACAATTTTCCCGGCCATGAGCATTTCCCGATTAAAGTAGGTTTTGTAAACAAACAGCTCACTTTTCTTGTAGCTAAACTTGTAAATGGTGTCTGTTCTGCTAGGCTCATGAACATTGCTACGAGCAAATCGGGTTATTTTTGTTCGCGCTGGAAGCTGGGTGGTGAATGCTTGAATACTTTCGTCGTGGCCAAATGGTGCCTTGAGGAATTCCTGCTTGCTAATGCCCTGATTGGTTGTGGTTACCTTGCTCACGCTGTTACATGAGTTGCCTGCAACGAGGAGTAAAACTGTGTAGCACGCTATTTTTAATGCGGTATTCATGGTTGGAATTTTTTGCTCAAACAAATCTACACTTTTTTGTGAAATTTGTGGCAAAATTGGGTAATCTATAAAAAGAAAGTAACCACTCCAACAACCGATACAATTGCTCCTGCAACTTCTCTAAATGTTATTTTCTCTTTAAGGAGAACCGCCGATGGTGCAATAATAAGCACCGGGACTATGGACATTAGGGCAGAGGCTACACCGGTGCTGGTGTAGCGAACAGCTAGCAGCGAGAAAGATACTCCCAGAAATGGCCCAAAGAACGATCCAACCGTTATCCGACGCATAGCCCCGGCGTTTTTTACGGCTACAAGCAGATTGCCAGACTTATGCATGAAGAGCAGCACTGCGGCAAAGCCTACTATTCCGGTGATAACCCTTATTTGAACCGAGGCAACTACGTCGTAACCCGCCATTCCATACTTGCTGAGAACCAGCCCGCCAGCCTGGCCAACTGCACCACCAAATGCCAGTAACAGCCCGGGGATTGAATACCCGAACTTGATTTTACGACCGATAATCTTACTGCCGTTGGGGGTCTTTTCGCTTCTAAGAACTACCATTGCAATGCCAATGAAAATCAGCAGCATGCCCAGGGCTTGCTTTAGGGTGAGCGTTTCGCCCATTGATAGCCAGCCTATTCCCGCAGCAATTGGCGGTGACAACGACATGATAAGCATCGAAATACGAGCACCTACCAGCACGTATGACTGAAACAGGAATAGATCACCCATAACAAAGCCCACCAAGCCCGAAAGCGATAGCCATAGCCACTGATGCCCTCCGGCATCAGTAGGCAATAGTAAACCTCTGGCAAATAATGAGTAAAGGCTTAAAA